>ERZ773252.30-NODE-30-length-172641-cov-10.620137_pt1 | contig 172641 bp, 215 predicted proteins | sample MGYA00580517_ERZ773252 | MGnify/ENA primary metagenome ERZ773252 (study PRJEB29015, sample SAMEA2737766) | human gut metagenome | biome: human gut; feature: human-associated habitat; material: faeces | place: China | collected 2012 ...
AAGCTTCGCTCTCAGTTCCGGTCATTTCTTCGGTTATATCTCTGTATTTTTTATCAAGTGCATCCTTAAACGTTTTTGTGTTGAAGCCCCAGAAGGAAATATCCTCCAGGGCTTTCATATCATAATTTACATGTGACATTTTTAATTCTCCTTAATATATCATTAAATTTTACATTAATTGATTAAAGTCTTGCGTCATACATCTGCTGTACAAGCATTTCTACGTCTGATTTAAACAGTTTTACAGCTAATTCGTATAATTCGTTAAGCATTCCAAGCTGCTCATCAATAAACTGAAGCCGGCTCTTACATTTAGGAGAATGTGTATCATTATATTTATTCATTCTGTATTTTGTGTTCATGTGATAAATGTCATCAAATTCTCTATACAGAATCATGTATCTGGATCCGAAATTATCTCCAGGAGCACGAAGAACTCTGTTTAAGATAGCTCTTTTCCCTGCAAGTGGAACATCCTTAACAAGGTTTGTAACAACACCTACATAGCCTTCGATCTGCTGATCTTTGAATTCTAACTGTTCATGCTGTTTGGAGAGTTCTCGTTTCTGAGCAAGAATACGATTATCTTTTTCATTCAGATCTTTCTGCTGAGATTCAAGCTGAAGTTTCTGGTCCTTGATAATCTTGTTCTACTGCGCCATAGCCTGCATATTTAATCTGAAGAAATTTTTTACATTTTCGTCAGCAAACGGCAGGTACGTTTCTACAAAGAGATCTTCCTGTCCAGGATTAATATAACCCCCGGTCTTGCGAATAGTAGGAAGAACTTCTGCTGTAACCCAGTGCTTAAACTCTTTGGCTTTTTCGAGCTTGCTGCCGAGGATGAGAGAGTAGAGACCGGATTCGTTGATCCAAACTGGATACTGAGTTCGTCCTAAACTATCTGTGATGGATGGGGTAACGTTTTGGACCCCCATCTTATCTTCTTCTGATACATGATTACGAATTGCTTTACTTGTATTAAAATATCCCAACGCTTCAGCTACATCCTTGCCTACAAACCACGGTTCTCCCTCGATCGTAAGAGTACGAAGATTACCGAACTCTGGATGAAGAGAAGAGTTAAAGATCTGGATCTGCGGTGGAGTAGTGGATTTGGTAGTGGAGGATGAGAATCCTTCTGTTACCTGCTCTGGTGTAATAGTTGCTGCGATTTTACTTGCGTTGCTTGTCATAATTATTGTCTCCTTTAAAATTAATTTGTTTTACACTGATGATAATTAAATTTTACATTATTAAATCTTAAAAATAAAAACATCAGTATTTATGAGGTTTTCAAGGTGCTGCACACGGAAGATTTGTACAAATGTAAAAACAATTGATATACTTTCAAATTTTACATTATAACCGGTACACGATGAGTATATCACCAGCGAAAGGTAGTGTCAAGAGCTTTGAACGAAAATAATGTAAAATTTAAACAGATATTTTGAGCCATGTGAATGATGAGAGGGGAGGGAAAGGTAGGTGATGTTGCATTAAATAGGAAGAAACTCGTTATATTTGGTGCGAGATATAGAGATTTTGCGATCAGAAGTGCGATAGGAGAGTTGGAGATAGTAAATGTAAAATTTGATGAGAGTGTATGGGGATTGTGAGGATTGAGACAAGATTTTGAGTGAATGGGGATGTGATAGGCGGGATGTTAAAATTGCAGTCAGTGTATGTGTGAACCGGCTTACCAAGAAACCATAAAAAAACATGCCTTTTTTGGTCAAAAGTACCCCCTACTTGCACCTAAATCTTCAAAAAGACAATTGACAATAGGGATTGTTTGTCCCGGAATCCCTTTATTTATGCGGGTTTCCGGGCTTTTTGGAAAAATAATAGTAAAATTTAAAAAATGCATGGTTTCTATATGTACGGCGTGTATAATGGGTAGTGTCAAGAGGATAAGCAATCCCTACTTGATAAATGTTCGTTATACTATCGGCGTGAGTGACCGCCGAACCTTGTAACCTATAAACCAATGAGTTCTACTGTATAGGAACGTTTAATAGCTATACAGGCACTTCAACAGCAGGTGAGGAGCGGTAAACTTTAATACCGATATCAAATTGAACCCTAAATAGGAAGTTCTTTTAATTTAAGCGGGTACAATACTGGACGTGGGGCGGGAAAGACCATATTAAGTACTAGTAGTAACGACAGGTTGTACAGTAAAAATTCTCATATGAATACCGCTGAAAAAAGAGTATACTATAAATCTTTATCTTTGAAGAAATAGCTTGTTAATAGATGTGGGCGAACAAGCTGACAGCAAGCCCGAACACTCAGGGCGGTACATTGAGAGAGTACCAAAAAACTACAGTTCTTCTGGAAATGTCAACAAGTAGTAATCTGGTGATTCTACTTTACGATAAGTACAGCGTGAAGTCTCTGATAGACTTCACAGGTGGTGCAAGTCTCTGATAGACAAGTACAGGAACAACAACACACTTTCTGTATCTAATACCCATATGCGAAACGCGTGGCGAAAAATACAGTCTAACTATAAACAATGACGGGATAAGTCCGTCTAATTATAAGAAAGAAAGAGGTAGTTATCATGTTAAAAGCTGAGAATATCATTATTAGAACCATTAACCATAAGCCAGAGCAGTTTGACAAAATCTGTGATTTTGTACGCTTCCTTGCATGGGATGCAGAGTACACTAACACAAAGAAGCAGTACTCAAAAATGACTGCTTTAATCACAGAACAGTTCCCGTTCGCTAATCTCAGTGAGATTGACGTAAAAGAATTGATTCTTGTTGACGGGTTGGAAGTCCAAAAGTTCATTGAAACACGCAAGCGTATGCGTGAACTTGATGAGATTCTGGACGAACTGGCTAAACAGGGATTTACAAAAATCTCATATAACGCACTCAACAGCACAGACAAAGTGTTTTTGACTTTACAGGCTCATACAGCAGTAAAGGCTATTCAGATTGATGAGTCTGTACTCACAAAATCCAACGGGGAAAAACTGGACTTTGAACCACTTATCAATAAATGGATTGCAAACGGTCAGAAGTTCGCAGATATTCGAAAAGCACTGTCAGCCGTTTTTTCCAAAATGGTCAACAGTGAGGGTGACTTGTTCTATCCTATCAAAATCAAAAAAAGTGATTTGCCGGAATCAGACGTTCGCCATTTCCTTGGTGCATTCCTTGGAAAAACCGGACGTTCCGACAAGGGTAAAGGACGTTATCAGTATCTGACAGATATCTCTGATAAAAAAGTGCTGTCAGCAGTCACAGATCTTTATGCGGTCATTCTTGAAAGTGATTGTATTGAAGTGATTAAGTCAGAGCCACATAACGAAAAATAACCATTCTTGACAATTAAACATAAAAAAAGACCTTCGCGGGTCTTTTTTTATTGTGAAAAAAATAAGGGGTAAAATATGAGCAAAAAAGGATTAAAACTGTATACAAAACAGTGTAAAGCATACAATACAATTTTTGAAGGCTTTAAAGTTCCCGTTGGTGCATTTTATGGACGTATTTTAGTACCATATACAGACGGTATTTATCGCAGTTCGGATTATGTTTTTTGGGTATGTGATGACCCAAAAAGTATTAAAACAGGTATGCTTTCCATTCATATTATGAAACGCGAATGGGGTAATAATACTATTACTCGCGATATTCGCAAGACTACATGGCACGATATTAAAGTAGGAAAAAATCATCCAATTTATCAAACTGTATTAACAGAATGCTATAAACTTGGTGGAATTCCTGTAGTTAAAACCTTTAAAAATCCGCAAATTTATGTTAATCGTGTATACACTGCACTAGCACATGAATATAGCTACCGTAAACATCCACAGCCACAGTCACGTTGTTATAAACAAGCACAAGTTGACGGTAAAAATTGGGATATTTCTTGGGAAGAAAACATTCAACCAATGCAGGATATTGACGGTTATAATTACAATGGTATGCCTGTACAATATAATTCTGATAACACCAAACAAGCTCCTTTTACCTCTTTTGAAGGATTTACCGACACGTATGAAGCTCATAGACATGATGGTATGAAGGTTAATCAGACTAAATGCAGACCTGAAAAACAACGTAATAATAATGCCATTATATCTATAAAAATCAACGGTGTTAATATTAACGTTAAATAATTTGACATATATTCACTAACAGTATATTATGAGAGGAGGTGATATACTGGAGGTGAGAAAATATGATGATAGACAGTACAAAATTAATGTTTGGTGGATCTGATTGGTCTGTTAGAAGACGAGCAAGATTACTCGACCAAATGGATCAATATATTAAAGCACATATTAATTCATACGATGATTCTTCAATCAGAGAGTGGCGTATATTTGGAATACTTGATAAATCTGATGAAGAAGTTCTTGAAATGGCAGAAGATTATACACAGTTTATTAATGCCTTATTTGTATTTCAAGGCATCGTTGCTGGTGAGAGTATAGACGAAATTCTCACTGTCAAAATTGGTCGTTTTAACTAATAATCAACACCACACACATTAAGAAGCCCAACACCAGGGCTTCTTTTTGTGTACAAAAAATATAGATAACACCACAAACCACCACATATCACAGTCCTATTGATGTGAGGAACATTCGCCGGTTCCACCCCTTACCGGTTGCAAGGTCAAACCTTGATAGGACGCTTGTAATGAACATACACAAGGAGGAGTTACTATGTTTAAAAATCAAAGTCTCAGACTTATTATGCAATTAGAAAGTCAGCTGTCCGCAATTGACATTCTAATCTCAGAAGCAGAGACTCGCTTCGATCTTGCAACTATTGAACATTATAATAAGGTTCGAAAAGTCCTTTCTCATAAACTCAATGTGATCTTGCAAGACCACAAGGAATCATTAGAACATGATTATGAATTAGTATATTCCTGCTAGTTCCCTTTAATTTTAATACATCATAGGTTACGTCTAATCCACAAAGGCGAGAAGGAGAATAACCATGACAACAACAATCACAATAAAAGACTACAATGATGCAGTCACCCTGCTTAATGCATTTTACGGAGAGGACGGATGGCTCATCTGCAACTATCTGGAAGATCCGGTTTTACAAGTTCGCACCCTCTGGGATAGCGACAACTGCAAGTCGAAAGCTATAAAGATTGCACTGGCAGTCATTCTTTCTACCGCTTGCGTAGAGGATGAAGAAATCCTGAACGACTGGGATGAATGGACGATGGCTGAATATCTGCATATAGATTATTGCCTGGATAATCCAGAAGATTACGAAAAATTACTCAAAAAAGCAGAAGATATAGAATCTCAGTTAGATGATTGTGATTGGAATATTATTGAGTTTTTGAATAATCAGAAAGAGTGTCGTGTGTTCGACACAACATGCTGGATAAGATAAAAGGAAGAGAGGAGAATAACCATATGAATATGAATGCCATCCAGACAGAAGCAGCCATGCATGATTTACTTATTCGTGTCGGTAGAAATACCGATCCGAACTACATTTCAATCAAAAATCTCTTGATTTCATACATGTATAACACATGTATTTCAAAGAGCAAAATCTACGAGATCTTCGTAGAGTTCTGTAATACTGGAGTGTTACCGGCGATGAGTACCGTACCAGGATATTACAGATATAACAAATAATAAAATGGTAATTTTAAACATACATGTATAAATATATAGGAGAAAGAGGGTGTTAATATGGTTTTACTTATCGGATATACTCCTGTTGATGTAATTATTGCACCACTTATTATAGATATATTTAGAAAATAAACACAAAAATGTAATCCTGAATTATATCAATTCAAATTTCAAATTTGCTATAAAATCATATTACTTGCCGATTTGAAACTTGGGTTTTGAAATAGGATCGCATTTTTTGTACCGACCCACCCCAGTAGTGAAGCTACGAAAATAAATATACACCTGATATACAGGGAAATAAGAAGGAGAGAAAACATCATGAAAAAATCATTCAACGCAAATATTAAATCTGCAATCGAAACAATCGTCACGATTACTCTTGCTACACTTGCAGTAGCATGTCAGCCTTCACCAGTAAATGCAGCTACGGAAACATTTTTGGATTCTATTACTACTAAAACAGAATCTACATCAACTGGAACTCTGTATACATTCAGTGATGGAACCGGTTACTATGAAGAGAAATCAGACGCAACAGAAGATTTTTCTGATGGATTAAAGAAACCAGATACAACAGCGTTCGCTCCAACGCTCAGATATTCAATGGACGGAAAGTATTATCCACTCACTGGAATTATCACATCAATAGTTCCAGACGCAGACGCAAGAGAAAATGTGATCACTTTCGAATGTGGAAACGGAAACATGTTCCAGTTTACAGATTCTACAAATGCAGACTGGGATACATATGATCTTGTATCTTGTGTCATGGATAACAATGGAACTGCAATTGTATATGACGATGAAGTTGTTACGACAATGTACGCAGGATATACAGGACAGTTCCAGGAGATTGAAGGAAGAGATTAAATATGTTATAATAAATAAAAAAGAAAGAGGTGAAAGGAAATGTTCGCCATTTATAAAAGAATAGCTGAATTCAAATGGAAAGACAGATTTTCCATTGAAGCTGGATGCACCTGTGATGATCCGGATCCTGAGCTTCTTACATCTTTTGATAGTCTCGAAGATGCAAGAAAAGAACTAAACAAACATAAAACTTCTATAAGGGAATTTGATTCTCCTATAGGAAAAATGTTTGAAGTTGTTGAATATATCATTCAGGACCAGGAAAGCTTTGATGTGTGGGACGAATCAGAACTCAACATTAATCTGCTTGATGAAAATGGAAACAGTGTTGCAACTTGCGTATCTTATCAAAGTGCGGAAGAGATTTTTAATAAAGATGATCGTGAATTAAAAATAGTTCTTCCGTGATAATAACAAAATCAACTAATAGTCTTATAGAGAAATCTGTGAGACTATTTTTTTATGAAAGGAAATAAAAATCATGAACAACAGAAAATTGAAATCAATCCTTACAGGCGGCTTATTCTTAGCTGTCTTTTTTATTGCAGTCGCAATCACAGGATCCGTTGACTACAACGCTTACAACGGAATCCATAAGGTTTCCGGCACTGTGATCAACGGAAAAGTCCAGGACGATAACGGAAATGTGTACTCCGCAGCTTCCTGGGAAACCGGATCAAAGGTAACTCTCACCCTTGATGGTGATGGTGCAGTGGTAAGTATTGCCACTAATAAATAATAATCTAAGAAGGAGGGAAATGGTATGGCAGTAAATTTAACCAGACCAAAAACAGCAACAGAGCATCAAATAAAACTTAAATCTCTGAATAAGGACATCAATGGAATGTTACATGTTCTTGCGAGCTACAAGAAACATCCAGAAACAGAAAGAACATTCTTCACAAAAGAAAAATGTGAGAAAGAACTCGCACTTGCATATCATCAGAAACTTAAACTTCTGTATCCAAAGGCAGAAGCATTATATCAATCTACCATTACAGAAACCTGCAACGGAGAATTTGGACGGAAGTTACTTATTAAATACGATCTCATCGAGACTTGTGGCGTTGCAGATAATGATGAGAAACTTTATGCAATTTAAATAGAAAGGAGAGAAAACGAAATGAAACGATGGGAAATTCATGCAAGATCTATCATGAAAGATTTTTGTTTTCCGATGGCAAAGATTAATCAGGTGATTGACTATGCAAAGGCAATACCGAACGCAAGTAATGACATTAGATTAAACTATGCTTGTCGCAAGGCAAGGGAATTGCTGTAATAAGATTCTAGTTACCATACAATAGTAAAAATTAAAAACACATAAAAGAAAGAGGTAGTAAAAATGAAAATCAAAGAAATCGTAAGCACAATCATGGGAAACAAAGTAGTAGAGGCAGCAGTAGCAGCACCAGTACAGCTCTCTGTATACAACAAAGAAACTGCGTACAATACAGTAATGGAAGATGCAAGAAAAATTGGTTTCAAGAAATTTGCATCAATTCCACTGGAACTTCTGGAGATCGACACTGATTATCAGCGTCTGTCAATAATTTCTAGAGACAAAATCAATTCTCTTGTAAGGGAATTTAATACAAACTTATGTGATCCAATCCTGGTATCACCACACCCGGAAACACATTCGTTTGCAGTAATTGATGGCAGTCATAGAATGGTTGCGTGTGAACTCAAGGGAATTAAAAATATTACGGCAGTTATTGCTGAAGGACTTCCGGCAGACCCTCACGAAAGGAAAATTGCAGAAGCAGTAATCTTCTGTGAGCAGGCTGTCAATATTGATCATCTATTGCCAGCTCATAAGCACAGAGCCAATGTTACTCGTGGAGTTAAGAAGTTCGTCATTCTTGATGAGTGTATGAACGGAAGAAACCTTTTACTTAATATCCATGAATTGAAAAATAAGACAAAAGAAGAACAGGACAAAATGAAAGCAGACGGATGGAGAGTATTATCTGGTTATTCTGCGGCTCTTACTGTGGCTGCTCGAACAAACGGAAAGGAAGTATTAACTGACGTTTTTGATATTATTCAGAAATGTAATTGGCATATGGCAAAAAATGGATACGCTTCAAATGTAATACTTCCGATTGCGAGTATTCTTGGAATTCATAACAATGATCCAATTACAGTAGGTGCAATCATCAAGCTCTTATCTACTATGGAACCAGATGCACTTTTTGCAAAAGCTCACGCACAGTTTCCGGAAAGAAAAGAAAAAGAACGTATCATGATGTACATTGAGATCGAAACAGCGAAACTGTTAAATCGAGATCCTATCTATGTTGGTGGGGATCTTAGAAAGCTGCGTTATCAGTTAAACGACAAGGTAACGAAGATGCCAACTGGAACAGACGGAACCGCGCCAGCTTTAACAAAATAAATAAAGTAAGATTTAAAAATTATTAAAATAACACTTGCGTTTTAGATATGTAGGTGCTATTATAATAATTAAATAAAGTAAAATTTAATAATATAAGAATAAAAGAAAGGAAATAGATATTATGAAGACAACAGTAATCTTTCAGCATAAAACAGAGACATACAGAACAGCATCTGGCAAATTTTTGCCACTTATCCTTAAAGTAGTGACTGAGCCTGACGCAAGAGGAATACGGATTTCAATATCTGGATATTCAAACCCACTTCCATTTAAAGAAGCGGTTATTGAATGTGAGAGTTATCCTATCAGTTCATGGATAGAGAAATTCGGATATCAGAAGATCGCAGAATTTTACAAAGAATAACGATAAATAACGCTTTACGCGATATTTATATATGCAACACAAGTAACTATTAATCAAAGCAAACAGTTTTTGACTTGCTACCAAAACTGACTCTTACGTACACCCACAAATACATCCTGTATCATGATCCAATTGAACGGTTCAACCTCTAGTCGAAGGTACGTTTTTCCAGATACGGAAATTGATGCAGGATGTCATATCAATAAGATAATTCAGCATCTTACTCATTGGTGGGGTGAAACCTAGACCCACCCTCCTTCTTATAAAGGTATTGAATTATCTTATTGAGAGATAAAAGTAAAATTTAAAAATTAAGGAGAACAAAGAAATGAAAAGCAAAATCATTCCATTTCCAAAAGAAAAAGTAAAGGAACCCAAAACGTACCCTGGAGATAACAAAATTATTTATCTTAGAAGGGAATATTTCCAGAAAGGAGAGTATCACTCATGAATAAATATCTTTTTAAAATAGCAGATCTTCTGTTAGCTACGGAAAGTACAACGTTCAAAAATATTCAGGGAGCTTCTGGAACCACATATAATATAGAAGTAATTCGTACTCCAACGGATGTAGAAGTTTGGTCAATCGCACCTACGGAAACTATTTATACAGAATTTGATGCGATTATGGCTGCCTATGAAGAGCAGGAATATCTTCGTAGGAAACGATTACAACAGAAAAAGAAGAATAAAGTATCAATTTTAAATATCTTGTTTGGAAGGAGAGTAGCATAATGAAATTTATTGAAAAATTTTATGCAGAAGATAAATTTAGATCAAGTCCATTAGGCAAATGGTGTCCATATCAGTTAGGATATGAGCCAGGACCAGATCCAGAAAGAAAAAATGCAGGTAAATGTCCAGAAGTAGTAAAGGATTATTCTTGCGCTACGTGTTGGAACAGAGAAATACCAGAAGAAAAAGAAACAACAGAATCTAAAGAAAACACACCATCAAATCCATTTCCAGGCTTTGAAATCAACGATGTTGTGCAGTTAAGAAATGGAAAGTTATGCATCGTATTGCCTAATAATGCATCTGAGAATAATAAAAGCTTATTTTATAAATATGACATAAGAGAAGCAGGATATGGATCTGGACTGAGCTGTGTAAGTCATTGCTGTGATTATACAGACAATATTTATAATAATAAGTCATATAACTATGATGTTGTTAAGTTATGGAGATCTGATTCTGAAAATGCTTTAATGACTATCGGATATTTCTTCAATAAAGAATCAAATCTTAAAACAATCAAACCAATCTGGCAGGAACAGCCAACAAAGAAAATGACACTTAAAGAAATTGAACAGAAGCTTGGATATTCAGTAGAAATTGTAGAAGAATCAGAGAAGGAAGACGAAGATGAATGATATATGTACATTCTTAGGATTTGCACCAGCACTTGCGGATCAAATACTTTCATACAAAGATAAATTTGATGCCGTCTACATTGATCATGGTCAGATGATCCTGGTGAGCAAAGATACATATTCAGCGGAAGCGGATGGAGAACTTCCGGCATTTGAGTACAAGTATATCTTAAACTGCTTTGATTTTCAGGCTTTTGGAGCTGATCGAAGCGAAATTGTAGTTCAATGTAGATTATGCCCATTACAAAAATACATCAACAAAGAGAAACTTTCAGAACTATTAGAATCAGTTAACGGAGAAGTTTATGATGAAGATTTCTACTTCGAAGATATGGCAAGCACAGGAATTCTCCCATGTTTAGGAACAGAATATATCAGCTATGATCCAGAAAAAGTTCCAGAAAATAAATACGGAAATCGTTGGTATGATTATTATTATAATCTTACTGATAACAAGGACTTTGTACTGATGTTGAACGTGGCAGCCACAGTATTAAATTGCATCGATGCTATGCGCGGAGAGTTTATTGATAATGTATGGAACCAGATTGGAAACACTGGTTGGGATAACTTGAATTACCTTCTCAATGGTAGAGACTGGTTGAATGCAGCACTTAGAAGAATCAAAAACAATGAAAGCGAGGAAGATAAATAAAATGATGAATCCAGATCCAAAGGAATATAACTACGATGATTGCAAACTGAAATTTTACAGAGGGAAATATGAATTCGGTGGTGGAACTGCGCTGATGGCTATTTGTGATACCGGAGAACCATATGCAACTATCTCTGTAAATTTTGATGAAGTAAAAATCCCAAAGGATCACATCTTCCTCGACATGAATAACTGCAAGCATTTATGTCAGCAGATGATTGATGATGGTTTACTTGAACTGACCGGGTTGCAACGTCCATCAGGATTCTGCATTTATCCGGCGGCCAGAATGACAGACAAGCTCAAAGAGATTCTGGAAGATTTTTAAATTATAATCATATAAAGTAAAATTTAAAATAAATCAAAAAAATGAATCAAACTTTAAGGACGGAAAGGAAGTTGATACAAAATGAGAAGAAGAACTGTTGTGGTTAAGAGCAGGAGAATTGCCTGGATGTTAAGGAAGGAGGGATATAGGATTATCAAGATAGCTCCAGACAGATTTAGACCTCAATTCAACATTTTTATCTTCCAAAACGAACCTGGACTTGGAAAATCTTTAAAGAAATATATCGAGGAAACTGAAGAATATAGAAGAGTCAGGGATCAGAAAAAATGATGAACTGAAAGGACGTAACGAAATGAGTGCACACAATGAAGAATTTGACCGTAGCAAATGTTTTACCTTCTTTGAATCATATTACACTACAGGTAAGATGATTGAAGAAATAAAAGGTAAAGATATCGCTTACGAATATTATAAAGCGATTATTGAGTATGCTTTATACAAAAAACCGATAGAGAATAAAGAAATACTTCTCTATGCAGGTGGAGACACCGCCCTTAGAGTAATTGATTCATCTCAAGAAAGACGAGCGAGAGGTTTTGGTGAGAACACAGAAAGAACTCAAGCAATTATAGAATTTGTCAGAGATCATCCTGGAGTATCACAAAATGAAGTCGCTGCTCAAGTACATTGCAGTAAAGGAAAAGTAAACCAGGCTCTGAAAAATTTCAGAGAAGGAAAATATGTAGACACATTCGATTTCAATATCATCATAAATGGTAAGGAGTACCGCTCAGATGGTCAGGTCGTGACCGATCAATCAGAGAGCGAATATGAAGTGATTGATGATGGTACCGAAGATAGTACCGCTATGGTACCCGGTACTTATATACATACTGATACTGATAATGATATTGATAATGATAGTACTGACCGGTACCGGTACCGCGATGCGGATAGCCGTATAGCCGGATCAGTCACAGAGAGTCGCTGCGCTCCAGAGATCGCTGACGCTCCGATCGCTAACGCTCAAAAAGATCCTGAACGAGAAAAGAAGAGGGAAGAGAATCTTAATCACTTCAAATCTCTTGATTATGGTGGAATCATGTCAAATGAACTGATCCCTGAAGTTTGTGAAGCTCAGTATGCAAGAGAAGAGTATGAGGATGAAACTATAGATGAGAAAAGAGAACGCTTAATGAAATTTCTTACAGGTGGTTTTGTTCGGGCAAAAAAAGAATTTGCAGAGGAGCTTGTTGACACAGTTATTACCGGTAACGGTAGGTTATAAAAAGGAGATAGAAATAACGTTACTTAAGATAATTATAGTATTAATTGCTTTCCCACTTGGATTTTTTCTGATCGGAAGGCATTACTCGATACAAGATAAATTGCTTGCAGTATTCACTGTGTGGCTTTCATTATGTGTGGTAACAGAAAATATACGGTATTTGATATAGAGGAGAAAATGTTAATGAATAAGTCATTATCAGAATTAACAAGAAATGAATTATTTGCCGTTTTGTTGTGTGGAGAACGACCAAAGGAAGGATTTACTCTGAATGATTATGCAAAAGAATGGAATCTTAGAGTTGAACAAGAGGGTGGATTTGAGATTTCCGCATCCGATTGAAAGGAGTTATTATGTCAAAGAAAAATAAGCCAAGATGGAAAGAGTTAAATATGTATGAGCAGCTTGCTAGACGACATAAACAGAACGGTGGATCTGAATATATGGTTAATTGGCTTCACGAGAAAGCAAGAGAAAAAGAACAGGAAGAAAAACGAAAGGTGGAAATGAATAATGAAGAAATTTAGCATTGAATATCACGAAACTTATGGAAGAACATATGAAATTGAAGCCAATTCACCAGAAGAAGCAGAAGAAATTTTAAAAGAAAGAATTAGAGAAGGAATGGAAGATCCACCAGAAGAATGTGAAAATAGCTGGTGTGATAATATCCAGAAAATGAAAGAAACTAATATTTATGTATCAATAGAAGATAAATTAGAGGAAATTATTTCCAATGAATCTGTTGACATGATAGAAGAATTTCTTGGATATGAATTAACATTTACCGCACCAGAAGATATACATAGTCAAGTAAGAGATACTTTAGATCAGATGCCAGAAGAAGAACTTCTTTTATGGGAAGAAAAATATAATTTACTTTAGATGAAAGAGATATTTCAAGATGAGGTGGAAAAATGGATAATAAAGAAAAGATTTCTTTTAAAAATAAAAATATTTTTTGCCAAAATGACAAAGAAATTATAGAAATATTAAATGAAGCAGAAAAACGTGGGTATAAATGGAGATCAGGAATTGAACCACTGAAATATATTCCAAAAACAATTTGTGATGGATTAGGAGTAATTTTATTTTTCGATAGAGATGGATCAAAAGTAATTACGTTTTTAGATAGTTATTTTAAAGAAACAAATCTTGATGTAATTTTGGCAAAAAATATTATCTAAATTTGAATGGATAGTGTAAAAAGTAACTAATACGATTTTAGATATATGTGCAGAATATGTAGAAGAATGAAACAAGAGTTTCAGGAGGTGGAAGTTATATGGACAAAGAGAAATTTATGGAAGAACTAGAGAATAAAGCTGCAGCAGCTATAAAATATGCATTGAAAAATGCAAAGAAAGCTGAAGATGAAAACGATAAAGCCGCCATTCTTAATATAGAATTTTGGATAGGACAATATCAGGCTTATAAATCTTTAATGAATGATTTAGACCATGAAAAATATGTTGAATTACATCGCAAATACAGAAATGAATTTACTGAATGTCAATGTGTAATTTATGAGTTATATCATTAAGAGGTGAAAAATAAATGAAAATATATGTATTAGAAGAATACAACACAGGGCGCACTGCTTGCATATCAGAAGATATTAACATGATAAGAAAGAAAATGTGTGACAAAACTTATTTTGATCCACAATATAATGATTACCCAATTTTAACAATCTGGGAAAATGGAGATAGCATTGAGAAAATAGAAGGCAGTAATGTATTGAAGAAAATTGCAGAAGAAATTAACAAATTATAATATAAAAGAAGAATTGGAGGAAATTATGAGAAGTATTTCGAGTGCGATAATTAGTTTGACTTGTTGGTATATTCTTGCGAATATGAATACTACACAAGTTGATATGAGATCATTTTTAGCCATGATGTCACTTGTAATGTTAGTAATAGCAATTATATTAATGATTTTTGGACTTTAATGAAATGATGATTTCAGGATTGGAGAAAATATTATGACATTTAAAGAATGGTTAAAAGAGGCTGTAAGTAAAAGAAGTGATGATTATAAAAATCTTCTTCCAGAATTAGAATTAATAGATGGTACAAAATTGTCAGTGCAGGCATCAGAATTTCATATGTGTATGCCAAGAAAGAAATTAAAAGACGGAAATTATGATAGTGTTGAGGTGTATACACATGGAGTTGAAATTAAAGAGTTAAATGAAATGTTCTGGGAGATGTCTCCATATGTTTATGGATATGTATCAGTAGAATTTATGGAAACATTATGTATGCTACACGGTGGTATTAGATGAAATTCTTTTGTTGTAACTGTATGGCAGGAATTGATAGAGGGTATGATCAGTCACCACATGGATTAATTGATGCATGGAATAAGAGAGTATAAGGAGAAATTATAATGGATGGAAATATATTTGCGGTATATACAAAAGAAGATAAGAATATTGGAATGTGTGCAATAGCAGAAAAGATTCCTAAAAGTAATAATCTTGTAAGTTATTTTAAGAGTTGTGTTACATTCAATGTATTCGATACATGGAAAGAAGCAAAAGAAATAGAGAAAGAGTGGAATATCGGATTCTTAAAGAATGGGGAACAGAAACATTATTCGGAATGGTAAATAAAATAAAATTTTATGAAGGAAGTGTAAATAAGTTGTATGGATTTTTTAGAAGAGAAATGGATTAAAGATGGTTGTCATATTGATGAAACGCCAGATTATGAAATGGAAGATAAAGAAAGATTAAAAGATGCGTTACGTGCATTAGATAGAACACTTGACAATTTCAAAAATAGAAAGTGAGGAATAAAACATAAAAGTAGAATTAAATCAGATATTTACAGTAAACAAAGGAAACAGAACGGTTAAATGGAAAGTTATAGAACATCCGTATTTTGATAGATTGATACTTGTCAAAGATTACTCTGGGTTATACGGAAGAATGAAAAATGGAGTTTGTAAGGAAGATTATAACCATGTAAACGGATATACAACTTTAGAAACGGCTTATGAAGATGCTTTTATTATGAGTTAATGAAACGATAATTTCAGGTTGAGAAAGGTTAGGTAATTATAATGACAGTCGAAGACGTAATTAAAAAAGAAACAAATGTAAAAAGAATTGGTTTCAGAAGTATTCGGAATGGTAAAATTATTGAGTATTATAAAAAACCAAGTGATATCCCGAAGAATAAGATGTGCCAAGCCACACCAGGATATATAAATATTTATGGATATTTAACAATTGATGTTCATTTTTAAGAAGGAGAAAATCTTGTAATGACAACAGAACGAACAAAACTTAGAGGATATGAAGTAGTTTTCTACCATAAAGGTTATAGACTTCATGCCGGAAATCCAAAAATTTTTCCGGTCCGAAAACCATCCGAAATATACAAGAAACATTATGAGGAATATCCATGGTTCGACCACGAATTATGCATTGAAGAAACAGAATATGAAGGCGTTCCATTGAGTCCATACAATACTTATAACGGAAGGGATATCATTGACAGAGAACACTATTTTGGCCTTGATGCTTGTGAAATTGGTGATTATTTTTCAAGAGATATGATTAATTATTTTATGGATATGCTTCCACCAGCTTGTATGAGAAGCGATTGTTTCCAGATGGGAGAACCTGTTTCGCATAAACTTAACGATAATGGAAAATATGCAGCAACGTATCCGACATTTAAACAAATCTCAGAAGATATTTGGGAATATTGTGGAGATTGTTTTAGAGGAGAAAATTCTCAACATGGACAAAGAATAATGGCTCCATATGTTTATATTTAAGGAAGAAGGAGATTAACATGGATAAGAGATTTGAAGAATTAAAAAGTGAATTATTTATGTGGGGACAAGATCGTATTGAAGAGTTTCTTGGATATGAAATCAATCCGGATTGGGACAAAGATACGATCGACAATGCTATGGATGAAACTTATATGCAGATGCCCGAAGATGAACTTGAAGTATTTTATCAGCAGTATCTTATTGAGTAAGAGATTTTTAGATGGAGTTAAATATATAACAGAGCAGAATTTGATGAAATGACAGAAAGAAATCTTTAAACTGATTGAGGGAAAGGAAGGAAATTGATTATGGATATCAATAATTTAACAAAAGAGCAGGCGATTGCAGAACATAGAAAAATGTGGAATTGGATCGCTGATAGATTAGAGAATTATAATGATCCTGGTTATGATATTCATATGTATAAAGTGAAATATATAAAAGAAAACTTTCCACATAATGATATTAGACACGATTGTTTTTGTTGTCATTACGCTGTGCAAGAAAATGATGGTAATGTTTTTACTAATTATTGTATTAACTGTCCACTGATTTGGGGTACGGAAGATAATACAGATGAATTCTTCTGTGAGCAAGGCAATCGTGATATTCCATTCGAAGATATGTATTTGTTTGGTGAAGAAGGATATGGATTATGGAATTACGCACAGAGCTTAACAAAGAATCATGACTACGATGAAGCTGCTAAGGTCGCAAGGCAGATAGCAAATTTGCCGGAAAGGTGATTGATTATGTTTAATACTACAGTACCATTAAGAATTTATGAAAATGTAAAGAAATACTTTGAAAAACATAATATGTCATATGATGTGCAGGAAATTATTCCGGATTTATTACTTTTATGTATGATCGGTTTACGGAAGTGGCTCCTATTATGTTTTATTGATTCGGAAGGGAGATAATTATGAAATTATTGTTGGAAAACATTGCAGATATTCAAGAGATATATGGAACACGTATTATCTATAACAATGTATCATGTATCAAAAATATTATTAATAAGGATATGTTTAATAAATGTTTGATTTATAGTGAATCCAAAAATCATAAAATCAAAGGCAATATTAAATGCAGACCAATGAATACAGATTGGAAGACAGAATGTAAAGAAAACATGTTCTGGTTTCAGGACACATTGGAAGACATGAAACAAATGCACCCATTTATGGATGACCGTCTGTTTGATCTTCGTCAAAAACTTCTTGATTTTGCTGGGGAAGTTGTCTGTCTTCCTGCTTACGAAGAAGACCTTGACAACATCTTGAATTATGGTCAGTTCTGGGTTGGTAACAACGTAAAATTAATGCGTGGTGAACCAAGTCAATGTCATGCAAATTCATGTAATCTCTGGGAACAAAACAAAAATGCTACACGCATCTGTACCGGATATGCATTATCTGACGATGGAATGTGGCGTCAGCATAGTTGGCTTGTATGGCACAAAGCCCGTTCCAACCAGATTGTTGAGACAACTGTAAAACGCATTGTTTACTATGGCTTTGTCATGCCTTATGATATGTGTCAGAAATTTGCAGATGACAATTTTTAATATAACTATGATAGTAAATTAATTTGGGAGTGAAATAATTAATTATGGTTAATATTACTATTGTTCCAGTATCAATTAATAATCCTGTGTATGATCATGTAAGGAAATATTTCAAGGAAAATAATATGCCTTACGAAGTACAGGAAATTATTCCAAATGGAAGCCCATTTAATCATAATCTTTATATTGTGATTGCAAAACATACTAATTATCCAGAGATCAAAAAATCGTACGGTGGTGGTCCATGGGTTGTCTGGAGCAGCTGGAATGAAAGCACACAGTGCTTAAATCACGGCCATTACGATATAGTGGATTATGATAAGGCATACGCACTTGCGATGGAATTAAGAGCGTAAGAAAGGTGTGAGATAATGTACAAGCTTGAGACTTATATAAAAGAAGACAGAATACCGTATATGGTTAAAACAGAAATTTGTAATGAAAAAATTACTGTAAATACTCCAAAAAAAGTATTCAACATGCTTAATACATATTTTAATCTTGGATTAAGATCAGAAGAATATGTATATATGATTTCAATGGATGCTAAATGCAATATCATTGGAATATTTGAAATATCACATGGGATCATTAATCAATCAATGTTGAACCCAAGAGAAATTTTTATGAAAGCTTTGTTATCTGGAGCAGCTTCAATTATTTTAGCACATAATCATCCAAGTGGTAATTGCTCTCCGTCACAAGAAGATCGTAATTGTTGTAATAGAATACATGAAGTTGGAGAAATGTTAGGTATTGAATTATCTGATTTTCTTGTTGTAAGTGAAAAAACATATTGTTCTTTTAAAGAAAAAGCATATTTGTGAGGTAAAAAGATATGAAGGTGCTGGTAACTGTAACAGAAACTTATACACATACATATTGTGTGGAAGCTAAGTCGAAAGAAGATGCCGAAAGATATGCAGAAGATAAAGGTTTGGATTGCAATGTCTTTAATGATGATTGTGAAACAGAATACGAAGCAAGATTACCTAAAGGCGAAGACCTTAGTATGTATGAATATGTGAAGGATTGAGGTGGACGAGATTATGTGGAATGATAGTTATGATATTACGCCGGATGAATTAAGTCAGATCATGGATATGTGTCGAAAAAATTGGACATGTACAAGATTTGAACCAGGAGAAACTTTATATATCCTTCTTTGTAGAGTAGATGAAGATGATATTGAAAATATAGTTGATAAAAAAGAATTTGAATTTGTGAAATGTTAGAAAGGAAAGAGAATAAAAATGAGTAAAGCAATTATTGACGCAATCGCACAGCCAGGAGTTATTGTAGTATTTGATGTAGATGGAGTTCTTGCACCGTATGAGTGGGGAACTAACTGTCATCACAGTATGTCGGATGATGAATGGGATAGTAGACTTGCATCAGGCGAAGATCTTTACAAGACAATTCAGCCAGTGAAAACATTACAGAATTTTATTGCACAGAAAAATCCTGATGAAGTATATGTGTGTTCAAAAGCAGCCAATGTAGAAGCGAAATCAAAAAAGGAATTCTGTATTAGAGAGTATGGTATTAAGCCGGAAAACATTCGCTTGGTAAAAAAGAAATCTGATAAGTTGACATTACTGAATTCACTCAGGGACGAGCTTAATATTCCAGAAAATCAGATCGCTATTGTAGAAGATACAGTTGAAACATTGGACATGATTGCTGATAAAAATAATTATAAAACAATTCATGTGTCATCATTCTTGTAATAAAGAATTCACATTTTTCTTATGAAAGGAGAATTAATATGGCAGACATAAGAGAAAAAATTCAGAAACTGTTGGCATTATCAAAATCTCCGAATGAACATGAAGCATATGCAGCACTGGTTAAAGCAAGAGAATTAATCGCAAAAAACAAGCTGGATGAAATAGATTTTGAAGATAAAGAAAAAAAGAAAGTAATTAAAACAATGGAGCTTACTGGAATTTCTTACAGTATGAGACGCAATCCCTGGATGAATGATCTTAAAGAAGTAATTGCTGAGAATTATTGTTGTAAGAGTTTTGCGAAACGCATAAAAAAGACGAGATATATAAAATTTATGGGTTTAGAAGAAGATGTTGATATGTGTACAGATGTATTTTGGTATGCATTAAATTGTATTAATGACGGAATTGAGAAAGAAAAGAAAAAATATAAAGGAGCCAAAACGAAAGATTTAACAATCATAGCAAACAGTTATGGTTTTGGGTTTATTGATGGACTCAAACAGGCATTCGAAAAACAGAATCAGGAAAATGAAAAAGGATGGGGATTGGTTTTAACTGTTCCAGAAGAGGTAATAGATAGAGTAAATGAATTATGTGGGAAACCTAAAAAATTATCATGTAAAGCAGCAAATGAAATTCATCCGGATACATACAGTGCCGGTTATGCCGAAGGAAAACAATTTACAACAAGAAAGAAATTAGGTGAAGAGAATGAAAAAATTGAATCCTAATGAACAAGAATATCTTCATGGATTAAATAATGAAGTAATGTCTAATATTAACAACGCAATAGATTTATTATGTAAAAGCAAATATTTATTAGAACGTTGTGAAGTATACGCATTAGAAACAAGTGCTATTAATGATAGGATTTCACAAGCAATAACTATGGCAATTAGCGCAAGGATTAGATCTGGAGAATTTAGGGAAGAAATAAGTAGCGGAGAAATTTCAACAGAGGGATTTTATTAAAAAGAGAGAAATAAAATGGATATATATAAATTTGCAATAATGACTATTTCATTAGATATTTTGATAAATATACATATAGCGACCACAATGATGAAAATACCAGAATTTAATTGGAAACATGAAAAATTATCAATAATCGTGCATACATTCATTATTGTTATATTTTTTGTAGCATGGTTTTATGTTTTTGTATATTCGGATTGGATTTATATTTGGCTTCATAATTTAAGTGAAAAAACTATGAAAATTTAAGAAAGCATGAAATAAATAATGAAAAAGGTTAGTGAGGAATATAAAAAAAGAACAGAAGAATGGTTGGATGAACGATGGTGGTTTACACAAATGGAAGATGCTAGACCGCAAGAAATGAGCTATTATCTAGGAGCCGTAAAAGCACTTGAATTTCTTGGATTTGATTGGGTACGAGACGAACACGGCAAGCATACGATTTATTAAAAATTTTTAAGGAGGGTGTTCATATGAAATATTATATACCGTTTACATATGGAAGATATGGAAAAATTTGTATAGAAGCAGATAATCCTAAAGAAGCTGTCGATAAAGCAAAAACAGAATTAAGTGTAATAAGTGAAATAGATTTAAACAGGATATCTGCATATCTTGCAGATTCATTGGAAATTGATAAAGACGGGGTTATTCTAGATGAGTGTGGAAATATTGTTGGGGTGATTTAAAATGGAAAAAAAATATTATGCATTTTGGAAATATGATAGTGTCCCATATTTACTCGGTGGAGAAATAGAAGAATTTAAATCAGACGGACGAGTAAAAATTAAAGGATTTACAGGAATACTATTTCATCCAGTGAAAATTGTACCATTGGCGACAGGAATTAAACTTAAGAAACTTCTCGATATAGCAGAAGCAAATTATAGTATAAAATATCAACAAATTGATAGAGAGTTGAAGTCTGTAATCGATAAAATTTGTGAATAAAGGAGAATTAGCTATGACACATTGCTATATTTGTGAAAAGTCAGATATAACTAATCCAAATGTAAAAATAACATATTGTGGAAAAAAGAAAGGAAAAAGAGTACAGAAAACAATAAGAATTTGTAATACTTGTGCAGCTATGATGACAGATGAAGAAATAAAAGATCAGGTTAGAGATTGGGAAAGATGGGATTAAATTATGCAGATGGTAAATCAGGGAATTATTTCTATTCCAAAAGAATGGGAAGGTGCATTGAAATTTTGTTTACGATGTGTTGGTATGGACGAAGAAGCAGTTGATATTACAGTTGAAAATGATAAGGCAATTGCTAATATTGAAGAATACTATGGAGATATTGAAGAAAGTTTAAAAGATTTGGTAGATATGTTTGTCGCTGCGGATGTTCCGATCGATATAGACATTGAATACTATGGTGATTATAACGGAGCGTATAAAGTTGAAAATGATGAATTAATTTGTCTGGACGCTGAAGATTTGGCAGTAAAAAAATCTAATGACGATGAGCTGATTAAAGAATTGGAGCGTAGAGGATATCAAGTAGTTAAGCGTAAGAAATAAATGTAAAATTTAAAAATATATTAACGAATTAAGGAAAAGGAGATTGATAATTATGAAACAGATTATAAAATTTATAGACACAGATGTTGATGGCTGTGGCACAAATATAGAAATAATGATTCAAATTAAAGGTAAACATAAAATAACAAATGAAGTCATTCGAAGAACAGAAGATGTTATTGAAAAATATAAAAAAGAAAATAAAGAAGAATGGGATACTGATAGCATTATCAATATAGCATGTGAACATTTAAAAACAGAAGGTTATACATGCTACTACATTGTAGAAGAAGCAACAATTGAATTTTAAATTAAATATTTACTATAAAGGAGATTGATATTATGATGACAAATTTAAACGGAACAAGAAGAACAAATAATGTTACACATGTAGAAACAATGTTTGATGCAAGAAAAACTCCATGGGACGGTCTTGGTAGAGAAATTGCAGGAGCTGTAACATCTAAAGATGCACTTAGACTTGCACAGTTAGATTGGTATGTAAAAAGCAGATCGGTTAAAGATTCTACAACTGGAAATATTATTCCGAACTGGAAAGCAAATGTAAGAGATATTGATAATAGCGTACTTGGTATGGTGTCCGGTAGATATCAGATTGTGCAGAATGACGAAGCGTTTGCATTTACAGATGCTCTTCTGGGCGAAGGCGTTACATATGAAACAGCCGGATCCTTAAATGGCGGCAGAAAGGTATGGATGCTTGCTAGACTTGATGGAAGAGATATTGCCGGAGAGAAGATTGATCCTTATCTGGTATTTACTAATAGCCATGATGGAAAGGGATCCGTAAGAGTAGCGATCACACCGATCAGAGTATGGTGCAGTAATACTCTTAACCTGGCATTAAAAAGAGCACAGCGTCAGTGGAGTTGTACTCATACAGGAGATATCAACGGTAAGCTCGAAGATGCCAGGATGACTATTATTAATAGTGAAAAATATCTTGGTGCTCTTAAAGACGAATTTGAAACCTTAAAGCTGAAGAAGATCACGAAAGATAAAATGTTCGAATTCACAAAAGAGCTTCTTCCGCTTGATGAAGTGAGAGATACAGTATTAAAAGCAAATAATATTGAGCGTGATAGAGAAATGCTTATGCAGTGTTGGGATGCACCGGATCTCCAGCAGACAGAGAATAGTTTATTTAAGTTTGTCAATGCTGTATCAGATTTCTCTACTCATAGACCTGCAAAAAGAATTACAGAAACAGGACAGCAGAATAGATTCATGAAGGTAGTTAATGGAGACGACCTGATTGATAAAGCGTATAAGATCGCACAGAGGGAGCTGATTTAAATGAAAATGGTAAAAAATGAAAACCCATTAAATACAATGGAAATTCAGCAGACTCCGGACCAGAAATGGTTCGGGTTCTGCGAGCAGACACATGAGTATACGCCGCCATTTATAAGTAAGAAAAATTTAATAAAAATGCTTGTAATGAAAGGATATGAGGTGATAGAAGATGATTGATTTATTAGAAAAAGCTGTGTTTGTAAAAACACAGGATGAATATAAAAATCTTTTAAGAATGGCTAAATTACAGGGCTTTAAATTAACTGATGATTTAAAAGCAGAAATATCATTACCAAATATACTGTTTTTTAATCGAAACAAAATAATTGCTAAATTGAATTCAGACGAAACAAGAATAATATATGAAGCATCCGAAATTCTTAGTGCAAATACCGAAAAAGAGATGACGGCCAGAGAATTTTTGGAGAAATTGATTATTAAATATATTAATTGTAGTGGGAGAGGGTGCGAAAATTGCAAGCTTTGTATGTATAATAATAAACTCGAAAAGCAACTTTGCGACTCTAATTTATGGAAAACAGACGATATTGATTATCTTATCGAATTAGTATCAGATGACGATCCAATTTATCACCCGCCAATGGACAATGTCAAAGCTGCTAATTTTATTGACGATGTACTCGGTGGAAAGGAATTAAGTAAAGATGAAGAAGAGGCATTGAAATATGCTGCAGAGAAATTAAGAAAAATGAAAGAAAATGAATAAAAAAATAGGAGAAAATCAAATAAATATAGACATTTTAAATATGTCTGACGAAGAAATTGTCTTGGTAAATGTTAATCGGTTGTATTATCGTTTGGCAACATTATCACGTTCCGATAAGAGTTTTGAGGCAGTACAAATAATACATAATGCATTAAACAATGTACCTGCAAGACAAATGTTTGTAGAAATGTCTATAAAACATGTTAAAACATGTTTCGGAAACAGTTTGCCGAATATGCCATTTAATTCATTCAGAAAAAGAAGGAGTAAAATAATGAAGAAAATAATCAACGGTAAAAAATATGATACAGAGACAGCCAAAGAATTAGGATGTTGGGATAATGGATATTTATCTAATGATTTTAGTTATTGCGAAGAAACACTTTATCGTAAGAAAACAGGAGAATATTTCCTGCATGGACTAGGCGGCGCGCTAACACAGTATTCTGAAAAGACATGGAATGGAAGTACAGGTGGTCAAGTTATTACACCTCTGACGGAATATGAGGCAAATAGATGGGCTGAAATGCATTTAACTGTTGATGAATACGAATCAATATTTGGAGAGGTAGAGGAATGAAATACAGATTTTGTGTAATGTTATGTGGTGGATATTGTGGTGGATATATCCACGTAAACGCTGACGATGAAGATGATGCTTATGACAAGGCAATTGAATATGTAGGACCTAGATTGTATAAAGCATTTCCGGAATTAGATATTGAATATTCAGTAGAATTGTGTGACGAAAGTGAGAGTGAATAATTATGCAAAGCATGTATATTGAAAGAGATGGCAAGCAGATTCAGCTGACTGTGGATGAAATTAAGTCAGCTTGGGCTGCCTGGGATGCAGAATTGAGAAATGATCAAAAAGAAGAAGTAAAGCACACACTGTTAAAATTAAGTAATGAAAATGATGGACTTCAATATAAATTGGCTGCAGACAATGATGACATTATAGATGAAATTGCCAGAGATATTCGAGAATCCATTGAAAACGGATGCGATTACGATTGGTGTTTTAATACTGGTGAATATGGAGGCTTTATGGATAGTTATAATGCTGCAATGGAAGTTTTTGGAGGAGATGAAGAATGACAAATAGAGAGTTTTATAAAGAACAGATTCTGGATGTTGTGTGTGACAAATGTAGTAAATTTGCGTTTGATGAACGTATAAACAAAGTAGTACCATGTGATGAGTGCGATTGTGATTTTTGTAAATTTAATAATAATTACGATTGTTTTTTTAAGAGGAGAGAATGGGCTAACTCTGAATACATCGAAAAACCAAAACTCACAGAAAATGAAAAGAAGTTTTTAGATATTATTGATCCTGAATTTAAATATATTGCAAGGGATTTAGATGGAGACTTATATATATTTAAAAGGGAACCTAAAAAATTAAAAGAAATTTGGGGGTATTTAGATAATTGTAGAAGAATAGAAGAAAAATTTTTTAGAGAATTATCATTTTCCTTTATTAAATGGGAAGATAGGGAACCATGGTTAATTGATGATTTGAAGAAGTTAGAAATAAGGAAGGAAGATGGAGAAAATGATAATTGAACGTGATGGAAGACAATACGAATTAACGCATGAAGAATTGAGTGCAGCAAATACTGAATTTGTTACAGATTTTATGAAAAGAACATTGATTGACGATTTTGGATTGACGGAAGATGAAGCCGAAGAATGGGCTAAAATTGCATATGATTATTATTGTGATGAGCATGGCACAGAATATGACTGTATAGAACTGGCATATGATGACTATTTAGAACAGGAGAATAAGGATGAATAAAAAATGGATTGATAATAAAATTAAAGAAGAGGAACAGAAAGCAGAAGAGATTTACGAAAAACTTAAAAAGCTTTTTATAGAGCAGAATTTTATTTCGAATGAGTATACATATAAAATACTCAACGAATTAAAGAATAGGAGAAAAGAAAATCATTATTTTACTGAATATTTAATAAAAGATCCGGATATTTTCTTTCATGTAGATGAAAATGATATTTATTCTGCCATTGAAAATTATGAAATATATCAAAAATGGTTAGAAGATAATAACATTCTTGGATTAGCTTATTCGTACTCAAATAAAGAAAACTGGGAAAGATATGCTGACTCAGAAGTATTAGAGATTGATGGAGATATTATTATCACTGATCCTTGTTACATAATGAGGGCTGAACATCATGGTACAAAACCTATTACAGAAGATGATTGGGTGGCTTGCAATTATGGAAGTAATATGGAAGTACTTGGAATCAAACATTATCTTACTAAAAATACAATTTATGGAGATTGGGGTTGTACTACATTTGATGCTACAAATGGAATGGGATTAAAGACTAGAAAAGCAATTGGCAATTTCTGTGCGGATGCTGGTCTTGTTTCAGTATTTTTACTTGACGAGGTATTGAAATATAATCCGGATTTTGATTATCACAAAAAAAGAGATTGGACCACAACCTGGATCAAAGATTTTAAAGGAAAAGTGCAGATTGTATGTAAAGTATCAGATAAAACAAGACCTTACGATACTGCAAGAGTAATAGTAAAGGGCAGCGGAGTTATTAAATCTACTGGTAAGAAATTTAAATTTGAAACTAGACAAACCGGTTTGTAAAGGAGAATAAAAAATGATTGCATATATTGATGGAGTTTGTGATTCAAGAATTACCCGGCTTGATATTTTTTCAATTAAATTTCCTGAAGAATCTGGTATTACAGATGTAGAATGGGATGAACAGGATATTGTAGTTGAAAAAGGAATATTTACTGCCAGACTAAAAGGAATTTATTTTAATAGAGAATATGCAAACGGGAAAGGAAAATTGCTTCAAGGATTATCTGCAAAAGTCGAATTTAATTTTTCGGCACAAGATAAAACCTTAATTGTTGATACGGATGATGATTTTAATGAATTCATCGATGAAATGTTGCAGTCTATTAAATGTGCTGAAATTGTGTTTGTAGATATAAAAGACAAATATGAGATAGGGATTTTGTAGAAAGTAAAGGAGAATAAACTATGAAAATTATGGCAATTTGCGATGTGGACGAAGATGAAATTAAAAATGTGAGTTTACATCAAACAAACATAATTGATAAAGTAGCCAATGAATTTGGCTGGTTGGTGGAATCTGGTATTACTGCTGAGGAAATTGTTGGACTTAATAATTTCAATACAGAAACTCAGTATCAGGCATTTATGTGGGATAAAACAACAGAAAAATATACTCCATTTGGTCGGCCTTATTTGTCGGCAAGAATTTGCAAAGCAAGATTAATGGAAAATATTGATAATGGTTGGATCCCGTCGTTTCTTGATGCAAACAAATATAAGATCTGCAGAAGAGAAGTGTATTCAATCACTACTTTATGGGATGATTTATGGGAAGGAGAAGAAAATGAGCTGGAGGGATGAAATGTATTCAGAAACTGAAAGAGCATTACAAGCAGAAGTAAATCGATTGAGAATGGTGGTCAGAAGCTTAGATGATCAGATTGAAGGATTGAAAAATCAGATTATTGATTGGATTCCAGCGAACTCTGGTATACTCCCGGAAGAAGGAGAAAACGTACAGGTAACTTATCTTGGATATTATGATGATAAACCATATTGTGATGGCATGGCATATTTAGAAAATGGCAAATGGTATTGGAGTGATGACCATGAGGAAATAATTGTAAAAATTACTGCATGGAAACCAACAGGAGAACCATATAGAGAAGAAACTAAAGATAAATACGAGGAATAAATTATGACATTAAAAGAATTATTTAAACAAGGAAAACTTCAGCTTGAAGTTGGACCTATAAAAAAATATTCTGCGGTTGATATTGATTTTCTTACAAATGACGGAGTAGAAGATGAGATTCAGTTAAATGTAGAAAATAATATTCTTACAAAAGCGGGAGAAGAGGAATTAGAGGAGTTGTTTGCTTCTCTTACAAAAGAATTTAACACTCGAAGTGATTTTGTTCTTTCTTGCACGGTAGTTGCAACAGCAAATACATATAAAAAATTAGTTGAAATGGGATATTGAGGTGGTCAAATGAAAGATTATTTATTAGAGAAATTCTTTGAATCAGACCGATGGGAGAATGCTATTGAAACAGGAGTTATTAAGGGAATTGATAAATCAGAATTAAGAAAGCTTTGTAGTCCAGAGTATAGATTAACATTATTGAATGCAATCGTTACTAATAATTACGAGATAGCTCCTCCACATCAGGCATTGATTCCAAAAGATAATGGAGAATTTAGAACAGTTTATGTTAATGAAGGAATGGACAGAGTGTTCTTATCTATTGTAAATGATATGTTATTTGAACTTGATCATGACTCTATTCATCCAGCATGTAAAAGTTATCAGAAAGGAATTGGCTGCGGAAAAGTAGTTCAGGAAGCTGTTAGAAATATAAAACATATTCAAAGACAAGATATTGGATTTAAGGCAGACTTAAGTAAATACTTTGATTCGGTTCCGATTAAGTTTATCGAAAAAGAATTTAAGCGGATCGAAGAAAGATTTGGAAGATCAAAAATAATTGATGTATTAAGGAAATATTATCATGCAGATTTATGTTTTAATCCAGACGGAAATCTTATCGAACATTATCAAAGTCTTAAGCAGGGTTGTGCCGTTGCAAGTTATCTGGCTGATTGTGTGTTGTTTCACATTGATAAAAGATTAAATATCATGTGCGATGGATATTATGTTAGATATTCTGATGATATTCTATTTATTGGTGATGATTATGCATCGGCAATGGCTGCGCTTAAAGACGAATTAGAGAAAATGCAAATGAAATTAAATCCAAAAAAGGTAGAATTGCTTGATAAAGATCATTGGTTCAAGTTTTTAGGATTCATGATTAAAGGTGATCAGATCAGTTTATCCAAGAGTAGAGTCAAAGACTTCCAAAAAGAAATAGAAGCAAGAACAATTAAAAAGAGAGATACAACTAAAACAAAAGCTATAAATAGTGTGAATAGATATCTTTACAAAGGTGATGGAAAGTATTCCTGGGCAACTTCAGTATTGCCGATAATTACCGTGCAGAAAGATATTGATACACTGAATGAATTTGTTATGGATTGTATTAGGGCGGCAGAAACAGGAAAGAAAAAAGTAGGTGGTTTAGGATGTGTTGTAGATAAGGATAATTATACGATTCTTAGAGGAACCGGAAAAAATGTAAAAGCAAATAAAATTAAAACAGAAAAATATATTGAAGGATATAAGAGTATACGATGTATGCAGAATGCATTGAATTACAGCAGGCCGTTGTATGAAACATTAGTGAGGGAGATGTGATTATGTATATTGTACCAAGGATAGAAGTAAGAGAAGTAGAAGATATTATTGATTTTGCTACAACAATGGATTCAGATATGAACTTATACTTTGAAGAGAAAAATGAATTATTGGAAGATGTTCCGAAACGTAAAAATGATTGTGGAGCTGTATTTTATCCGGCTGTTATTAATCCTCGATTATTTTACGCCTACATTTTAAAAAGACAGTGTTTTCGGGATGGTACATATCGGTGGAATTTATGTATTTCATGTAGGGAAGATGAAGATTGTTGTATGGTATTAGAAACTATGAAAGGTACTGAAGAAGAAGCAAAAGAACGACTTTCAATAATTCTTACTTCCGGAAGTATTAGATGAGGTGATCATATGAGAGAATATTTATTTTTATATAGAATTAAAAATTCTGATGATCGCGATTGCTGTGCATATATTAATGCAGCCGGTCCAAAATTTGAATGTAATCATTATTTTGGATCTATTACATTGCGTGGTAGCTGCTATTCTGGTAAAGAGTTTCCCGAATATAAAGAAATCGAAACGTTTCTTACAAAAGATGAATATGAAGAGATTCTTACATTTAATATATTTATTAAATCGCTGGGATATGGTATTACCAAGGGAGATAGTAAATACAAAGCAGGCATTAAACTTATTGATTCCATTAAACATATCTATGACAAGTTAAAGTCTGATGAGGCGTTTGCTTTCTTTGAAGATATTCAGAATAGTGAAATGGAATATTTAAAAGAAGAATACAATTTATCAGATCGTGATATTAAAAAAATACTTAATGAATATACAGAAGACTTTAGAGATCGCAGTATTGTAAGTTATGTATATGATGATAGTGAAGAAGCTGGACGCGAAGAAGCTTGGCAGTTAGGATATGATTCAATTTCTTCTAAACATTTTGGCTATAAGAAATTCGGAGAGAATTTAGTTAAAAATGATTATTTTATGAAATTATGTGATGGAAGAGTTGTGAGATTAAATTATTAATGAGAATTGAGGTGTAATTATGGGCTGGACTTCTTATCATGCAGAATTTTATAAAAACGGAACTGTTGATCGGAAAAAAGAAGTTGATAAACTATGGACCCAGCAAGAAAGTGAAAAATATCCTGAGTTAAATGTATTGAAATCAAGAATGGTTGGTTCTACATATTATGCAGCAATTGAAGAAAAAGAAAATGGTGTTACTAAACAGGTATTCGCTGTAGTTGTATTAACATCTATAAATATGAAAGACTATTTTAATTTCTCCTATAAAGACATGTGTGAATCAGCTGGACCATATCGTTACAATTGTCCTAAAGGAATTCTTGATTTGCTGACAGCAACGGATAATGAATATGCAATAAACTGGAGAAACAAGTGTAGAGAAAACATTCAGAAGAAAAAAGAAAAATTAACAAAAGGCACATTACCAATAGGCAGCATAATAAGATTCAAAAAATACAATGGTGAAATTGTAGTATTAGAAAAAATGCATGCAATGTATCAGTTTAGGAGATCTTGGTGGTATTGTGCAGACTCTAATACATATTTTCCACTTGGTCATATACCGGATGAATTTGAAATTATAAGAATAGGAGCGTAATTATGGAATTAAATAAAAAAATTGTAGATGTTATTGAGAATAGTGGATTTAATTATGATGGTGTTGATGAAAACGATGGTTATAGTGTTAGACTTTATCAAAGTACACCCGCAGGAGAAGATTGGGGTTTAATAATATGGTTTGATGGAAGCGATAATGGTTTTATTTATGCATTTAGAAAATATTCTGAATCATTTGATGTAGATAAAGAAGTAGAATTTTGGGTTGAATTAAGAGGAAAAAATGGTATTCCAAGTAGTATCAGAAAAATAACAGAAATATTAAATGATGCTGAATGGAAAAAAGAAAAGCTTGGATTGTTACTTAATGATTTAGAAGATATTGATTTTAGAGAAGATAATGTATTAACGGTATTTATATTAGATCATGTAGATGATGAAGCAAAACCAATATTATATATGATACCATTAAATAAACAGCTTGAAGTAGAAAAATTAGCAAGATCATTAAAGGTAAATGAGTACTATAGTGAATTCGAAGATTTATTAACTGATAATCATATTAAATATGAATGGATGGGAAGCATTTATAGTGCTAAAAATAGACAAGAGAATTGGATTGATGACAATATTGCAAGAGTAATAGTTGGATAGTGAATAGTTAAATAAAACGCACAGGAGAATAAATATGGGATTAGATATGTATTTATATAAAGCAGAGAAACTTGATGAAAATGTTACATTAGAAGATATTCTTCTACTCAATGATTATTTTGATTGGAAGGAATACGGCCAGAAATATACTTTTGAAAAATGGTGTGGAAAAGATATTAAAAAGGTTAAGAGAAAACTAATTCCATTATATAAAAATGAATATAAAGAAATGTATTGGGATTGGGACACAGAGCATAAATATTGTCATAGATCTTTACTTGAACAGTTAGTATCTTGGAGAAAAGCAAATCAGATTCATAATTGGTTTGTTGAGAATGTGCAGGATGGAAAAGATGATTGCGGTTGTTATGAAGTAACTAAAGGACAACTTGAAGAACTACTTGATACATGTATAAAAGTGAAAGCAGCTTCGAAATTAGTAAAAGGTAAAGTAAATAATGGTTATACATTTAAAGATGGAGTTGAAATACCAAATGTAGAAGATGGTAAATATATTGAGGATCCAACAACTGCAATGGAATTACTTCCAGCCCAATCAGGATTTTTCTTTGGAAGTACAGATTATGATCAGTGGTATATGAGTGATATTGATTATACAATTGAGAAAATTCTTAAGGTATTAAAAACAACAGACTTTGATAAGGAAATTGTATTCTATAGAAGCTCTTGGTAAAGGATAGTTAAATAAGGAGAAAAGACATGGGAACAAATTTGGTGATAAAGGATATTGAATTTAATGGAGCTATGTTAAAGGCAGCTCAAGATATAGAAGGAAAAATTGGGGTTGGAGTATCTTATATTTGTTACATATAGAAAAGTCTATATTAAGATGAAACATATAGATCCTAATATCAATTGGAAAAATCTTGAAAATAGATATATGCAAAAATATGGCAAATCACAGAAAGGAAAAGTGAGCAAAAGGATGATCATTAATAAAAGTGATAAGTTATTAGAAAAATTTAAAAGAGCTGTAGATGTTATGATTGTAGAAATGAGGTGATAATGATATTTAGAATAGCAATTGCAGTTTTTGTATTAATGTATGTAACAGCAATTATTATGTGGATCAAAGAACGGAGGAACTTCTAATGTATAAGCAGGAGTTTTGTGGAATTACAATTTTTACTTATGAACTTTTTGATGAAGGAGAACTCGGAGGGATAAATTATGAAATATAATATTAGATTACTTTTCGCTTGGGATGATGTGGACGAAATGGAAAGTTATACAATAACCGTACCAGATCAAGTTACTCTTAGCGATGTGGAAAACAAACTATGTGAAAATCATGAATTCCTATGTAAAAATGATGAAAAAGATACATATGGCATAGAAGGAAGAAATCCTGATACATTAATTAGATATACATGCGAAAAAGAAGGGTGGACATATGAGGAACCTTCTTATGATCTGGATTTAAATTTTGAATAATATTGGAGGGTTAATTTAGTGAATAATATTTGGTTATATGGATTTGATGGGTTTAATGGAATTAAAGTAGTTGGTTTTGTCGTAGCAAATAACGAAGATGAAGCATACAGCAAAATTATTGAAATGTATAACGATTTTGGAACTGATGAATATAATTTAGAAGATCTGGTTGTTTGGCTTCCTAAAAATGATGACAATTATAGAGAGGATTATCCAGATGTGATGGAAATTATTTATTAAACAAATAATGTAAATATTAAAAGAGCACACTTAAAATATACAATGTCAACATAATTTAATAATGCTGCTGAACTCCTGGTATAACCGGCCTTCATCTGGATATCTCCAGCTGCTTTCCGGTCCAACCAGGATTCTGCAGCATCTATATGATACTGTTACAGATATGTGCAAGGTTGATGAGTATATTTAATGTAATGCCGTAGTGTAACGGAAGGTAAATGAGATATATTCAATTCAATTATGATCCATAATGAGAGAGGAGCTGCTTCAGATATCTCTGAAGCTGCGCCTCCACATATGGATCATTCTATATGATTCTGTTAAAGAAATGTACCGGAATATATGAGTTTATCTAAAAATAAAGCATAGAATAATGTATATCAACAAGGTAATTTCAATTCAATAAAGTGAGGCATAAAGCCGCAGGCTATTCATCGCTCCTGAATTATCATTCCGGCGACGATGACTATCTCGGCGGCCATGCCTCCATTATATGAAACGGTTAAAGAAATATTCCATAATTATTGAGTTGATATAAAAATAACAGAAAGGAAACAATAATATGTTGACATATTACGATAATTTGGTTGATTGGGTAAAATGTGGTCATGCCTATTGTATTAATTTAAGAACTAAAACAATGCAGTTAACATCAAATGAAAAATGTATTGACAATGGAAGTTGGTATCCTGATGCTGATTTAATTCATATTGATAGAATTGAGACATGCGAATACAAGAATCTACGTTGCTTGAATATCATCGAAGATCTTTATCGTGATTACAAATATTCAGTTCCATCTGAAAATAGTGAAAGAACGAAAAGGAGAGATTATTTCAAAGCATTATCTCCGGATGAAATGACAGATAAAGAGTTGGCAACGGGGATGGATAGAAATATTGCGAAAGCGAAACTTGAGGGATTTATCCTGTGTGCTTCATTGGCAGGATATCTTACTTGGGATGAAAAACTTATGGGAAAATGGTTTTACCAGGGAAAAGATAAAGATTTGGTGATTTTGAGAGAATGGATGGAATAATTTTTGGGATTAATAATATAAAATTTAAAAATATATTAAGGAGAATAGTAATACTATGGCAACGTGGAATATGAATTATCTAGCTAATAGAAATTTTCCAGAATTGTATAAGTATGTAGAAGTTATTCTGAGTGATGGAACGATTAGAAAAAATATGCTAGTTAAAAGAAAATATGGAATTTATGAATGGCGCGATTATACTTCTTGTTACGTAGTAGGATGGAGATACATTGAAGAAGATAATAAAGAAAAATCAAATGTAAAGGAGAATAAAACTATGAAGAATAACAACAGAGAGAGCAGAATGGAAACTTTAAATAATGCAGGTATTAACACAGGTAAATATTTTAGCTTAAGTCTTCCGGAAGGACTTAAGCCTGGAGCAACGATCAACATTACAATTTCAGAAGATGGTATTCCGGTTATTAATACGCCTGAGAAACCGCAAGAAATTGATGTTGCACTTGAGAATTATAATGATATCTGCAGGAATATTACAAGTAGATATGTTAAAAATACAAAATTACATAGAAGATGGGTAATGGCACAGATGTTCAGAATGTTGAATTATGAAAGCAGAAATGGAGAACGCTGTGGGTACGATGCATATTTAAATGATATGTATGAATATGATTATCAGTTTAAGATGATGCTTGATGAAATCAGAGTTTTAAGTATTCTTCAGGAAAAAGATTACACTGCATTTAATGAAAGATCAATTTTCTTTGATTTTAATACAGTCATTGCTACTTGTGAGGATTATTTAAGAAAACTGAAAAAATATGTAGAAAATCTTCCAAAAAAGAAATGTAAAGGTGTTCCATATGTAAGAATTAGTGGAAATGATGTGTTCGTAAATGATTTATATAAGAAAGTTTATTTTCCGATTGAAGACCGGATCCGTAAAATGAGAATCGCAAAACAGTGTGATGAATTATATTGTAATTTAAAATGGTTCATTGTAGATTTTGTAAAGAAATATCGCCTTCCAGATAATACTCCAAAATGTAAAGAGTGGAAAAATGCATTCAAGGGAGCAGGATCTTATTACACATTAATGAATTTGGTTAAATTCCATGGATGTAATATTTATACCGATCATGGTATTTTAAGTGGTTTAAGAGCTGTAGAATATGTAAATGATAAAAGTAAAGAATATCATGGAGAATATTATAGATTATTTGCTCTTATGAAAAAGGTTATTGCTGATAATAGATTTGATTTTGGTTTGGCAATGAAAGAAATTTACGGAAATAAATAATTGTAATAATATACTGTGATATATACGCAAATTACACAAGGTGTATATCTTCAATTGTAAGGCACGAATATCATAGATGTCAGCCAAATCTTCGGATTAACATCCTACGAAATTGGCCGACATCTATGATTCGATGCCTTCGATATATGAAACATTTACAGTGATATATACGAACGCATGAGTGTAATTATCTTCTTTAATTTCCATAATATACCAGCACTTCCAATTAACCAATGGGTGTATAATATATAATATAAAAGGATAGCGAAAATTTGTTCGATTTTTTATATTGCCAAAATACTTGAACTATGGTATAACATTAATATAAAAACGAACAGATGTTTGCTGATTGGGAGGCTAGAATATAATGGGAAAAGAAACTGAAAAAGAAGTATGTGTGATTATTACAAAAAGTAATCAGGTAAAAGAAATAGTCTTTGTTGATGAAGACCAGGCAACAGGCTATATTGAGGATCGTTACAGAGAATTTATTAAAACTGTTCCGAATTATAATTTTCGTGAATCATATCTGTCTCCTGATCGTACATATGGAAAGATTGCAGCAGGAATTTTTAGTGTGAAAATTATGTTATACCGGGGAAATGTCAAACGATATCAATCGAAATGGAAAGATAATAGGTAATTAAGTAATAAGAAAAGATCGACAATGCGTCGGTCTTTTTTTTTTGCAGAAAATGAGGTCGATAAAATGAAAAAGGTAAAAAATAATATTTTAACTATTGAAGAAGCAGAAAAAGTTTCTGGAGTACATTATACATTAAGACATACGGGCAAAATGGCTGGAATGATGAGTTTATCGACAAGCTGCACAATGAATAAAAATTGTTTATATAGATCAAAAAATCCTAAAACTGTGTGTTCTCATTGTTATGCTCAAAGGCAGCTTAAGATCTATAAAACATTAGAGAAGTGTTTGATTAAGAATACTGAGATATTAACTGGCCGCGTCTTAGAAGATCGAGAGCTACCAATTATAAATGCATTATATTTTAGATTGGAATCTTTTGGAGATCTGAATAACACGACACAAGTTATTAATTACTTCAATTTATGTAAGAAAAATAAAAATGTAAGATTTGCATTATGGACTAAAAACTTATGGCTCATTGAATCGGTGCTGAATGCCGGTGTTAAAAAGCCAAGTAACCTTCAAATTATTTATAGTTTGCCAATCTTAAATGATAAAAATGAAACCATTTTTGCGTGGTATCCATTTGTAGATAAGGTTTTTACAGTATTTACTAAGGATTATATTAAAGAAAATAATATCGAGATTAATTGTGGAGCTGAAAGCTGTTTAAAATGTGCTAAATGTTATAAGAAGAATAACGTAAAATACATAAATGAACAGCTTAAATAGAAAACGAGGTGATATTATGAGAACAGCAAAAGGTTATAAATTGTTTCGCGTATTAAAAACGCAGCCGGGTAAAATATTTCCTTTATATGTAAATGCCTCTGAATCTATTCCAATTGGTAAATGGATTAAAGCAGAGTACGGTGAAATAAATGAAGACGGAAAAGTTAAAAGTAAACTTGGACCATTACGATTTCGACCAGGATTTCATATTAACGATCAGGTTCCTTATGTGTCTCACATTGGAAGGAAAGTAAACGGTAAAATTTGTTATATGAGGCCGGATACAGTATGGGCTGAGGTTGAGTATTGTATTGATCGTGATTATTCAGATGAAGCAAAACGTAATGGGATTATAAATGGAAGATTTAATCTTATGAAAGCAGATCTTGATTATATCCCGGTGAATGGATTTTACAGATATAAAACAAATCCTGCGATGACTGGAGAATGGATTATAGCTGGAGAAATGAAGGTAAATCGGATCATGAATGATAACGAAGTAAAAGAGTTGTGTCAGAAATACAATTCATCATATTTACCGAGAGAAAATGCGTTTCATTTAGAAGAATATGGTTTCGTTATTTAATAATTATAATATGATTAAAAAATTATAAAGTACTAACAACAGTTTGTGGGGTATGATACAATGAGAGAGAAGAAAACAAAGATGAAGGAAATTTCAAGATTTGTAATAAATGGCCGAAAATATATTACTGTGCAGTACAAAGGAAACGTTCATGTTCGTTCGATGTGTGAGTATAAACATTTTATGCGGATAGAAAAAGAACATAGAAGTCATTGATATGGTTGCATCGCATCTCGATTTCAACGAAAAAGTCAATATTATATGTGCAGATGTTTTTGAATGGAAACCTGAACGTGGTGTAAAATATGACATGGCATATATGGATATTTGGAATTGGGTTAATCAAGATGTATACAAAAAAGAAATGCAGCCATTGAAAAGAAAATATGCAAGATTTCTTAGGAGCAAAGACATAAACCCAAACAGATTTAATGAATGTTGGGCTGAATATCAGGCAAAAAACGGATTAAGATTAGCATAATGAAAAATTACCATTTCATTAAAGAGAATGTACCGAAATTCGTTACACAATAGTAATAATGGAGGAAGGAAATGAAGCAAATGAGAAGTATAAGAATACCAGTGATAATAATTTCCTATTTATGTTTGTTCATGCAGCTGAGTAAAGATTATCCCCAAATTGATAAAATTGTAATAATACTTTTGATTCTTAGCTTATGCTTTGGAGTGGTTGGAATAATATTGAGCTTTTCTCCCAAAAGATGAAGATGCGAAAATCTATACTATAGAGGTATTCGTAGAAGAACAGGAATTCTCTAAGAGCAAAGCAGAAAGTGAAGCAAATAGCCAAAATGGAGATAGAGGATTATGAGATCCAGACAAAGCGGCTTGAACGGGTCAATGACCTGATCAAAGAACTATGCCAGCAGATTAGGTATGCGGATAAGCTGCTTGAAATAAAAGGTATAGGAATAACAACAGTAGCTGATAACCTTAGTTCTATTCAATGACAGGTATCAAAAGGTGTTGAATTTATTGAAAAAACACTTGATTATATGGAGAGTAGGAGAAAATAAAATTATGAAATTTAAAGGAATTGAATTAAAAGATAACACAGAAGCAGAGTTATTAATAGAAATTGAAATCGTTGATATTAATGACGAAGATAATCTTGAAGAATATGGTGAAGAATTGGAAGGGAAATTAGAAGATATTTTAGACTATGATAATTGCTCTCCATATGTAGATTTTATAGATGATAATTTATTAAATATACGTTGTGACGAAATTACATTTGACGAAAAAGGTGTAGATCTTTTAACTGTTATCTATAAAAATATTCTAAATGCAAATTTACAGAATATAAAAATTATGATTGGAGTACGGGTGGATGGTTGGTTTAAAAATGAAGACGGAATCGAATACAATGAGGATGAAGTTACATTAGAAGATTTTTTAAATAATATCGAATATTAATTTTAAATTTTTGAAAAACGATATGTAGTTAAAAAATCATTGCGACAGTAATTATAGATGAAAAATTGCTTTCAAGTGGAGGTTTGAATATGAACTACGGTAATTTGCTTCAAGAAAAAGGATTTATTTTAAATACTTATCCAGAAGGAAAATTCTGGGAATTAGTTATAACAAATGATGAAAGTAAAAAAGAGCATATTTGCAAAGTATTTAAAGCAGATATTGAATTATTTGATTCGGATACAACAGACATTGATACACTTATATTACAGTGTGCAGAAAATTTTACAAAATGTCTCTTTTATTACGACTGTAATCCGTTTGATATGGAAACCAAAACATTTATGAAATGCGTAGAGAATATATAGATAATTGAAAGATTGTTTTCATGGGAGGTATTTATGAGTGAAAATAAAATGACAACTAATGAAGTTGTAAAATTATTATTAAATAAAGGAAATGAAATTGATAATAAGATCATAAATGTAATATCTGAATTACTTCGATTAGGATACGATTCTAAAAGAGGTGAAGAGTATGTGCGTAATTTAATGGATTCTATAAGATATACTGTTGATGATATTGAAAGAATTTTAAACAGATAAATTAGATGCTTTAGAAATAAATAATAAGTATTTTCAATTAAGAGGTAATATTTATGATTAGAGTAACAGGCAACAATATGAAATCTGAAATAGCATATGCAATTCAAGAATACAACGGAGCACCTATTTATTCTTATGGGGATTTAGCTCCGTTACATCCAGATGTTTATTTAACAGACGATACCGAATGTGATCCATTAAGTTTCGGTAAATTTGTACTTAATGACATAGAAGAAAAAAGTAAAAGCAAATGAATATCTGCCAATCCCGATGATCATAATTTATACCAATTTAGATAGCTCGATTAGAATTGCAATTATAGCAAATTATATAAAAGAAATGGAAGATAAAGGTTTAGTCGGGAACGTAGTATTTATGACCAGATGAGCAAAATTTAAACTTAAATTCGAAAGGAGAGAAAATACGTTATGTCAAAGAGAAGAAGATGGATGGTAACTTCAACATTTGTTTGCCCGGAGTGTGATACGGAGATTCCATTACCCCGGGAACATTGTACTCAGCGTGAAAAGGGACATATTAAAGATTTATATTGTCCAAAGTGCAAAAAGACACAGAAATTTAAAGAGTATACTTACAAAGAGTTTTATAAGACACTGGATGGAGAAGTGATTGGATTATAAAGAAAGTGTGGTAGAGATAATGAGCGAAACAAATGAAGTAAAAAACAAACCAAAGTATTATGTTCCTGTGGATAGGGTTATTTCTAGTAGAATACAAAAAAGAATTAATTCTATGACTGATGAAGAACGTAATAAAGTCGTTTATTTAGGCGGGATAAACGATGAGGTAACTACAGAGGAAAAAATAATGCATGATTTTTTGGAATTTGTAAAAGAAGAAGAGGAAAATTATGCAAAAAGTCCACTGGCAAGAGAATGGAAGTATGAAAAAAAGCAGATGACAAAAGAGGAACGAATATATGATTGCAGTGTTTGGTGGATTAATGATCGAATGGTTAGTTCTGGTTTCTGGCATAGTAGCATAGCATTTCCTTTGTTAAGAGAAATTGCTAGTGATTATGACCCCTCTTACCTACATCCAAGAAATCACGTAGAAGAATACAACAAAAAATATAGAGATGCACAAAAGGAAGCAAAAGCGAAAGGAAAAACTGGAAAAGCTCTTGAGGGTAAAAAGGTTATGCAAGATTATGAGAAAGCTCGAAAACCAGAAACTTCATTATCAGATGATTGGATTAAACATTTTGATGGAATAAGCGATAAATGGTTAAATAAATGGTGTAACTTTAGTGTTAATTGGGGTTGGGTACTTCCCTGTTTATTCTTGTGTTTATTCGTACAGAAGGGATTAAGCAGCGCGATCGGATTATTGGTGTTTATGGGTGTTGGAGAATGGTACTCTTGGAAAGCACAAGAATATTGTAGCGTAATTATACCATGGTATCAAAGAGCAGGACTTTTAATTGAAAGGAGATTACTGAGAAAATGAATGGAAGATTAGAGCATGAACTTGAAATAAATAATCGTATTGAAAATATGATTTCGGGAATTCCAGAGTCGCAGTTGATAAATGATTTTTATCTGAGTATTAAAACATCAAAAACTCCAACTACTTGTTACGATTATATAAAAGTAATACGTAGATTTAAAATGTTTCTAAATAATAAATCTTTTTTAGAAGTGACAGAAGAAGACGTACAAAGATATCTTGAAGAAAATAATTACAAAACGAATAAAAAAGGAGAAGTAAGAAAAGTCTCTGCACAATATATAAGACAAATCTGCAGCAGTCTAACTCAATTTTATAATTATTTAGAAAGAAAAAGAATTATTACAGAAAATCCATTGAGATATATTGAAAGACCATCAAGAAGAGATGTAATAGAGAGGCCAAAAGTAACATTTGATGATCTTGATTGTATTATAGATGCTGCGAAAGAGCAAAATAAATCGTTTAAATGGAGAAGAAAGGATCTTGCAATTCTCTATTTACTTATGATAACCGGAATGAGAGAAACTGCATTAACAGAAATTAATGTATCTGATATTGACTGGGAGAATGAAACTCTTACTGTAGTAGATAAACGTGACAAAGAACAAGTGTATTATTTAAATTACAAACTTAAAAGAGCATTAAATTATTGGCTTCAGAGTAGAAAAGAATTACTTGAAGAAGCGGGTGTCACAGATATGGATGCGCTTTTCTTTTCTAGAAATTTCCAAAGAATAAGTGCTCAGGAAGTTTATCGAACAGTTAGAAGATGTTCATATAAAGGAATTGGAATTCGTTTGACTCCTCATCAATTAAGAGCTACATTTGTAACTTTGTATTATGAAAAAACAAAAGATATTGAAGCAACAAGACGGGCTGTTGGTCATGCAAATGTTGATACAACCGCTTTATATATCAAGAAAAATAATAAGGCAAGAAAAGATGCTATGGATTTCATGAGTGCCGGAATTATGTGAATAATGTAAAATATGAAATATATTAAAATACAACTGGACATTTCTTATAAATTTTTGTATAATCAAAGATAGAGAGGTGAAATGACAATATGTTAATCAATAGGGATATACTTGAAAATAAATTACATGAAAAATTTTGGAAGGTAGCTGTTGACACAGAATTCCAACAAAAGATGTTTGATTATGCAAAAAATGAATTTAATATGTCAGAAGAAGTATTTTCGGATTTTGTAGCAGACAGAAAAGCATTACAAGAAGCAACGGAATATATGCTTTTTGTAATGCTAAAAAGCTATGAATATGTTAAAGAAACAAAAACTTCTGCAATATCTGTTTATTTTAGTCAAAAGGAAATAGACACTTATAGTTTTTCAAAATTCGATAATGCAGATTTTGAATTTCCTATTGTATTTGAAATGCTTCAGATTAATGATGATCAATGGATTGGGAAAATTGATGTAAATACATTAGATAAATTAAGAAAACATCAATTAATTAATTATAATCCAGATACACAGAGAACTATGCAAAAAGTTATTCGGAAAGGAAATGTAAATTATAAAATAACGGTAAACAAAAAAGCAGTTGCAGAAATCGCGGATAGCTTTGAAGAAGGAACATATATCTCTGATGAATTAACTTTGAACATTAGACCTGATGATGAGAAAGCAGATTTTTATTATGATTTTAAAAAACGTATGTTGATTATAAATAATATAACTGCGTTTGATATAAACGATGGATATCATAGATATTTAGGAATGTTTAGAGAAAAAATGGTTCATCCGGAATTTAACTACACTATGGAATTGAGAATTACAAATTTTGATGTAGATAAATCGCAAAGATTTATTTATCAGAAAGATCAAAAAACAAAAATGGCTAAGGTTGATTCTCGAAGTTATAATGTGTATGATCCCGCTAATATTGTTATAAAAAAAATTAATGAAAGTGCTTCGTGCAATATCAGAGGATTTATTGGACGTAATGAAGCTAAAATTGATATGGGAACATTAAGCAGGATCATACATTTATTATATTTTAAAAATGTTCCAAAAGCAGAAGAAAGAAAAACAATTATTGAAGTTACAAAGGAGCTTATTGAAGACTTTAATATATTAACTGAACAAAATATAGAATTTTTAGAAAAAACGTATTCTGCTTACGAGTTATTATGTATCATGTCTACATTCCACTATTTTAAAGGGAAAGATAATAAAGAAGATATTGGTGAGATAGTGAAATATTTAACTGATGCAGCTCAGGGTAATTCTGTTAAATTGAATAATAGAAGTGGTATAACTAGAAAAAAGATGGAACAGTTAGAAGAAATTATAGAAAGGAGAAATAAAACATATGTATAACCAGGAACGTAAACAGCGGTACATTAAATATAAAACAAGTAAAACTTCTGTAAATAATTTAAACAGTATTTTTAATGCCGCTGAACATTTTGAAGTACAATCAAATAAAGACTTATGTGATTTTACAACTGATGAAATACGTAGGATGTATAAATTGTCTAACATTAATTCAATTGATGTTTTAATAAATCGAAATAGTGTATATAAAAATTACACATCCTGGGCGCAAACAGAAGGACTGGTTATAGATAATCAAAATCATTACAGTGAATTTGATATTAATATGTTAGATTTATACTTAAATAAAAATGCATTAAAACAGACAATCGTTGATCGAGAAACTATTTTTTCATGGGCAGAGAGAATTGTAAATCCACGAGACGCTTTTGTATTGGTATGTATTTTTGAGTTTGGCAAAGGCGATTATTTTAATGATATTGTTTTGGCTAGAATGAAAGATATTGATTTAGAAGAGAAAACAATGAAGCTCACTTCCGGTAGAACCGTTAAAATTAGTGATCAATTAATTTATTTTGCAAAGAAAAGCAATGCAGCCGATTCTATAATTTCAGCGAATTCTGAACGAATTTTGTATGATGACGGAAGCATCATGAAAAGATATGGAAAAGCAAAAGGTACCGTAGATCCATATTATTTAGGCAGGGCAGCTTATGCAGCATTGAAAAGAGCATTAGAATTTTTTGGCGTTAAAATATCAGCGACAAATATCATGTATTCTGGTATTATAGATATGATAAAAAGAGAAAGTGAAAAATTATCTATTTCTGGTGAAGAATATTTGAAGAAATATTATTCTGATATTGAGTATCAATACGATGTAAAAATTAAACCAACTATATTTATGAAAAAATATGGTGATTATATTTAATAATCACCATATTTAAAATACAATAAATATAAAATTTAAAAAGGAGATAAGAGAAATGGAACTTTTAGAGAAAATGATAACCGGGGTTGATGATACAGAATTAATTGTACATATTACTACGCCAATTTGTAGAGCACATATAGAGTGTAATACAATGGATTTAAGTATAAAGAATGAAACTCTGTGCATTAATCCGGAAGATTTTGAAATGGAGATTGATTTAAATAAATGTAAGATTGAAGAAGGTTTACTGGAAGACATGCCAACAATTGAGCTATCAAGAGGTGATACAGTATTGAATATTGACTTTATTCGATAATAATGTAAAATTTGAAAGGAATATAAAATAAATGAAAAAAACGAATGAGATGAAAGATCTTATTAAGAGATTAAATGTATATAGAGATGCTTATTATAATAGGTCGGAAAGCTTGATCTCTGATAAAGAATATGATCGAATGTTTGATCGATTGATAGAACTGGAAAAAGAGACTGGTATTATTATGAGTAACTCTCCTACACAGAATATAGGATACGAAGTAAAAAGTGAGCTGCCTAAAATAAAACATAGTCATTTGATGATGTCTTTGGACAAAACAAAAGATTATCATGAGCTGGTTGAATTTATAAATAATCACGGATGCATTCTGATGAATAAGATGGACGGGCTGACTATTGGATTGACATATGAAAATGGTAAATTGATTAAAGCCGAAACTCGTGGAAATGGTGTTATAGGGGAAGATATTACTCATAATGCAAAAGTATTTGAGAATATTCCTTTGAATATTGAATGTATGCAGCATATGGAGTTTGAAGGTGAGGCTGTTATCACTTATGACGATCTTGAAAAGATTAATGCTAAAATAAAAGATCCGGATAAAAAATATAAAAATCCAAGAAACCTTGCTTCGGGATCAGCAAGACAGTTTGATAGTAAAATTGCAAAGGAAAGACATCTTAAGTTTGTTTTATGGAAAGTTCCGGCAGGGATGGAGAATGAAAATAGTTTCCTCGATCGCTTAGAAGACGCAAAGCAATTAGGTTTTGATATTGTCCCATATGTATATGTAGAAAAAAATACCACGGCAGAGCAGATAGAAAAGGTCATTGAATATTTAAAGGAGAAAGCAGAAGAATTATCATATCCTATTGATGGAATGGTGATTACTTATGATGATATCAATTATGGTATATCTCTTGGTATTACAGATCGATATCCAAAATATTCTCTTGCATTTAAGTTTAAAGATGATGAGTATGATACTGTTTTAATTGATATTGATTGGACTATTGGTAAAAGCGGGCAGCTTACGCCTACAGCAGTATTTGAGCCGGTTAAAATTGACGGAACGGAAGTTTCCAGGGCGAGCCTGCATAATGTAAGCATCTTTAAAGATCTGCAGTTACATCAGGGTGATACTGTTACTGTGTATAAGGCAAATCAGATCATCCCACAGATTGCAGAGAACCTGACTAGAGGATCTGAAGGTGGATATAAGTTTGAGGTTCCAGAAAAATGTAATTATTGTGGTGAACCTGCGGTGATTATTAAGGAAAATGAATCAGAAGTGTTAACATGCATAAATGCTCAATGCGAAGGAAAACTTTTAGGAGAGTTATGTGCATTTGTAGGTAAGAAAGCGCATGATATAAAAGGTTTATCTGAAGCTACGCTGTCATTAATGGTTCATACTAGAATGGTTAAATCACCAATTGATTTGTTTTCTTTATCAAACGAACGAAAAAAATTATCATATTTTCCAAGAATGGGAGCTAAGAAGGTAGACAATATCCTTAAGGCAATTGAAGACTGTCGAAATACAACATTAGAGAAATTTATTGTAGGACTGAATATTCCGCTGATCGGAAGTCGTGCTGCCAAGGATATTGCAAAGCATGAAGAAATGAGAGCAAGAGAAAACGGAGAGAAATATTCTGTTACTCAGTTTGTTGCAGATGCAAATAATAATTACGATTTTACATGTATTGAAGGATTGGGATCAGAACGAAATGATTTTATTCATAGGTATTTTAGAGAAAATGTTAGATATGTAATTGATCTTGCAGGAGAATTTAAATTTCCTGAAATAAATCTGGAAACAGAAAGTGTTTCAGCTGCAGCATCTTTAGAAGGGAAGAAATTCTGTATTACAGGGAAACTGCAGAAGTTTGCGAATCGAGATGCTCTTGTGGCCGATATTGAATCAAAGGGAGGTAAAGTTGTATCTGGAGTCACTAAGGCAACAGACTATTTGATTACGAATGATAAAACAAGTGGATCAAGTAAAAATAAGAAAGCGGCAGATCTTGGAATACCCGTAATTACAGAAAAAGAGTATCTTGAAATAAAATAATGTAAAATTTAAAAATATGTATTGACATATAAGGAAATATAATGTATAGTAAAGTGCATCAAGAATAATGTAAAAAATGAAAGCGAATAAAGAGAAATGAAATTTTGCGTTAAATCTAGAAATAATGAATACATAACAATATTATCAGATAGCTCTTTATGGCTAACATCTGATGTGAGTAAAGCATTTTTGTTTAAAAATAAAGAAAAAGCAAGAAATGTAGCGAGGCATGGTATTTCTAATAAATTCAGAAGACAACATGGTCCATTTTCGATATGTGCTGTTGAAGAAGAACCTGTAGCTATGCTACCAGAAGGAAAACCAATACAAGTAGAAAATCAAGTACAGGAAATAGAAGTAGAAGTCCCTGTATTTGCCGAAAATTTCTTTATGGAAATGAAAAATTTAATAGATGAAAACAAATCTGATATATCTGATAGATTATCAGAAATTGATCTTGAGTTATCAGATATGTTACATTATATTGAATTTCATAAATTTTCTGCTTGTGAGGGATATAAATTATGCAAGAAGTTACAAGAAATCTTGGATAGGAGGAGAGTGATAAAAAATGAAATGAAAGTTGTGCAAGAGACAGAGAGGATTTATAATCCACTAAGTATTACTGATAAAGTTAAACATCAAATTTATGAACCAAGAGTTCTAAATACATTATTTGATGAAAACAAAGGTAAAATTCGCTCATAAAATAATGTAAGATTTAAAATAATATCAATTAAAAGGAGATAAAAGAAATGAGATTTGAAGAATTCAACAAAAAGCTGCAGAAACATTTTTCTGAAATGGTAAAAGGATCAGAGAGATTATTTGAAGTAGATTTTGATTATGAGGAGATGAATAATCTTTATCTTAACTCTTTCCCGGCAGGAACAAATGAAGTTTATCGTAAAAGAAGAGAGTATGATTGTAGTTGCTGCAGACATTTCATTAGAGACATCGGAAATGTCGTAGCCATTAAAAATGGGCAGCTGCATACACTTTGGGAATTAAATCTCAATGATGAAGTATTCTCTATAGTAGCTAAAGCTCTTGACGAATATATTCGTGAAAAAGCTGTAAAAGGTGTGTACCTTAGAAAAGAGAAAAGAATTGGAACACAGTTTAGTAGAGAAATGCTTCCGACTGGTGAGGTTAATCGATACGATCATTACTTTATTGATCTTCCAGAAATTTGTATTTATGAAGAAAGTTGGAATACTACACTAGACGGAGAAAAAGGAAAGTTCAGAGATACAAGAAATGTGTTTAAACGTTCTCTTGATGAAATTGATTCTGAAGCTGTAGACACTGTTCTTGAACTGATCAGCCAGAATTCATTGTATAAAGGTGCCGAATGGAAAGCGGTTTTACAGGAATTTAAAAAGTACCAGAAGGAATATAATAAACTTTCTCCAGAAGAAAAAGAACTTTGGACCTGGGAAAAATCGATTAGTGCCGGTATGTCAGTAGGCCGTATTAGAAATCATAGCATGGGAACATTACTTGTTAATCTTTCTGAAGGAATGGAGCTTGATACAGCAGTAAAGAAATATGAGCAGATTGTAGCCCCGGCAAATTATAAGAGACCGAAAGCAATCTTTACAAAGAAAATGCTTGAAGATGCAAAGAAAACTATTACAGAGCTTGGTTATATGGATGCTCTTCAGAGAAGATTTGCTACTCTTGATGACATCACAGTAAATAATATCTTATTCTCAAATAAAGATGCTGCAAAGAGAATTACGGGTGCAGATGATCTGTTTGGAGAGATGGAAAAAGATGTTGCGATTAATCCTAAGAAATTCTCCAAGGTAGAAGAAATCAGTGTAAGAGATTTCATTAACAATGTTCTCCCTACAGCAAAAGAGCTTGAAGTATTCTTTGAGAATAAGCATGAGAAAAACATGGTATCACTTATTGCTCCGGAAAACAAAGAAGCAAAGACGATGTTCAAATGGAACAATCCATTTTCTTGGGCTTATACAGGAAATATTACAGATTCTGATATTAAAGAAAATGTAAAGGCTGCTGGTGGATCTGTAACTGGTGTACTTAGATTTTCTATTCAGTGGAATGATGGAGGAAAAGATAATTCAGATCTTGATGCTCATTGCATTGAGCCAAATGGAACAGAAATTTATTATGCAACATTTAAAAAGCCACTAATGACTAATATGGGTGGCCAGCTTGATATTGATATAATGGAACCGTTCGCACAGTGTGCGAATTCAAATGGAGTTGCGGTCGAAAATATCACATATGCTACAAAATCAAAAATGAAACCTGGCAGATATAAATTCTTTGTAAATCAGTTTTGTTCAAGAGGATCAAAAGGATTTAAAGCTGAAGTTGAAGTAGATGGTGAAATTCACTCTTATGAATATGATCAGCCGGTACGAGGAGATGTTCATGTTGCTGAGGTAATTATGGATGATGATGGAAACTTTAAAGTTATTGATAGACTTAATGGAAATAGTGTAATGACAAGCAAAGAGGTTTGGAATGTTAAAACAAACCAGTTTATGCCGGTATCTGTTGTATGCTATTCTCCAAACTATTGGGACGAGCAGAAGGGAATTGGACATCAGCATTTGTTCTTTATGCTTAAAGATTGTGTGAATCCGGAAGAGCCAAATGGATACTACAATGAATTCCTTAAACCGGAACTTGAGCAGCACAAAAGAGTATTCGAAGCACTTGGTGCAAAGGCACATGTAAAAGATGTAGATGATCAGCTTTCTGGCATTGGATTTAGTCTAACTAAGAGAAATGATCTGATTGTTAAAGTCAAAGGTGCAACTGAAAGGGTATTGAAGATTAAATTTTAATCTTTAATAATAAATAATGATTTAATCAAAAGGAGTAGAAAAATGGAATTAACAAACGTATTTGAAAGGGCAGCTATGAATAAGTACAGATTTCCTTATAAGGGACAGATTTCTGTAGAAGATCTTTGGGATCTATCTCTTCCAGGACTTGATTCTGTATTCAAACATCTTAACAAGCTGAAAAAGGCAAATGAAGAGGAAAGTCTTCTTGAAGTGAAATCTGCAGCCGATGTAGAGCTGGAAGATAAGATTGCTATTGTGAAATTTATTGTTAAATACAAACAGGACGCAGCATTTGCAAGACTTACCGAAAAAGAAAATAAAGAATACAATCAGAAAATTATGGCTATTATTGAAAAGAAACAGGATCAGGCACTTGAAAATATGTCTGTAGAAGAACTTCAGAAACATTTAAGATAAATAAAGGAGAGAAACAAATGAACGGATTGAGTAGTAAAGAAGTTTCTCAGAGTAGGGCTTTATATGGGAGCAATAAGCTCCCTGAGCCTAAAATGAAGAAATGGTATCATTTTGCAAAGGAAGCATTAACAGAGTCAATTACAATGATTCTTATTGCGATTGCAGTATTTCAGATAATTCTTGGAGTTATTGGCGTAGCAGAAATTTCTGAACCAATTATGATTCTTGTGGTACTTTCAATTGTAACAGGAATTGCAATTAAAACAGGTCTTGGTGTACAGAAATCAGCGGCAGAATTAAAAGCGAAAACATCTCTTAGGTACTGTGATGTAATTCGAGATGGAAAATTACAGACAATTAATAAAGATGATCTTGTAGTTGGTGATATTGTAATCATTAGAACTGGTCAGGAAATATTCGCTGATGGATATATTGTTGAAGGAAAAATTTCTGTAAACAATGCAGCTATTAATGGAGAATCAAAGGAATGCAAAAAGACTCCGATTGATGGATATAAACATGTAAAAACTACATCAACAGATGCATATACAAATCAGAACTGCTTATTTGCCGGCACCACTGTAATGTCTGGAGAAGGTAAGATGATTGTAACGGAAGTTGGTGTTAATACAGTAAATGGTGATACTCTTGTAAAGATGCAGACACTTGAAGCACCTAAAACAGCACTTGATATTGCTCTTGATAATCTGTGTGATTTTATTTCTAAATGGGGAACAATTGCAGCAGTATTAGCATTTGTGATCATGACAGTTTCTGGAATTATGCAGGCCGGTGGTATGTCTCAGTATTTCAATGGAGGTATCCTTGAAAATATCCAGAAGATTGCTACTAATTTCTCAATTGCATTGACTATTATTGTTGCAGCTGTTCCGGAAGGATTACCGCTTATTGTAAAACTGGTAACGAAACAGAATGTAAGTACAATGGAAAAATTTAATATCCTTGCTAAGAATCCAGGAAAAATTCCGGAGCTTGCATATGTAAATCTTATTTGTACTGATAAAACAGGGACACTTACAACAGGTATTATGACACCAAAAGTAATGGTGAATGGTGCTTGCGAAGATATTATGAATGATAAAGATTCTGTTGCTGCAGGTCTTATTAAGAATAATGTATGTTTAAATAATAGTGCTGATTATGATGCTGACGGAAATATTACTGGTGGTAACTCAATTGATAGAGCAGTATTAGGATTATATTCAAATGGAAATTGTAGAATCGTTAAAGAATCATTTGCAGTAAAAAATAGACTTCCTTTTAGTAGCGAGAATAAGTATTCTGCTATAGAAGTTGCTAGTTTAACAGCTGATGCACAGATGACTTTATATAAAGGTGCTCCTGAAAAACTTATTCAGAGATGCTCTTACTACATTGCAAACAGTGGAGAAGTAAAACAGTTTACAGATTCTGATAGAAAAGCAATGGAAAGTTATATTAAAGGACTTACAGAAAAAGCAATGAGATGTATTGCTCTTACAATGTCTGATTTCTTTAAGGAAGACGAACTTCCGAAAGATATGACATTACTTGGAGTAATCGGTGTTGTTGATCCACTTAGAGAAGAAGTTCCAGATGCTGTAAAGACTGCAAATGAAGCGGGGATCCAGGTAATTGAGATTACTGGTGATTGTCTTGAAACAGCAAAAGCAGTAGCAGCAGAAGCTGGTATTTATCATCCTTGGGATAAGGCAATTACAAATGATGAATTTGAAGCTATGTCAGATAACGAAGTAAAAGAAATCATTCCTAAATTAAGAGTTATTTCCAGATGTTCACCTAATACAAAACTTAGATTAGTAACTCTTGCTCAGGAAATTGGAATGTCTGTTGCTATGACAGGCGATGGTGTTAATGATTCCCCAGCATTAAAGAAAGCTGATGTAGGATTTGGAATGGAATCTGGATCTGATGTTGCGAAAGAAGCAAGTGATATTATTTTTACAGATAATAACTTTGCATCAACTGTAAAAGCAACGGAACTTGGTAGAACATTTATGCACAATATTATGATGTTCCTTGAGTTTCAGCTGCCAATTAACATTTCATTACTTATCTTAAGTATGATTTATCCGGTAATTTCTGGTGGAGCTGCGTTACTTGCATCAGTACAGATTCTGATTGTGAATATTATCATGGACTCTCTCAACTCACTGAGTTTTGGTGGTGAGCCTCCAAAAGCGGAATATATGAAAGAAAAACCAATTAAAAAGGGATCTGGATTATTTATTCGTGGTGCTAAAAAGCGAATTGCTTTATCAACAATCGTATTTATTGTTTTGTTTGGTGCGATTACATATGGTCCAATTGCGGCGATATTTGCTACACCAGAACTGGCTATTACAGCAAGATTTGCATTACTTTGTTTTATGGCTGTATTTAATGGATTTACAATTAGAACGGAAAGTATGAATCTTTTCAATGGCCTTGGTAAGAATAAAGCTTTTTCAGTAATTGCTGTTGGAATTATGATTATGACACTGCTCTTATGTAATATTGCAGGAAGTCTTGTTCAGACAACACCACTTGATTTAAAACATTGGATTGTAGTGATTATTGTGGCATTTATGATTGTACCTGTTGATATTATTAGAAAAGGAATTAAAAAGATTAAAAAATAAAGGAGATTTTGAAATGGGACTGTTTAATAAACTTTTTGGAAATAAAGAGAAATCAGATGCTGTAGTCACACAGCAGCCATTTACAGGAGTAAAAGAAAGTACTCCTGTAATGACACTGAATTCATCTGCTGCGGCTGTAATTGATATGTCAAAATCAAAAGAAAACCTTAATACTGTTTTAATTGATATGTCAAAGGGAAGCAAAATTGACATGACAAAGCATGTTGCCAGGGTAGCACTTGCTATGGATTATTCTGGATCTATGGATCGTTTATTTGATAACGGGTCTGTACAGAAAACAATTTCAAGATTACTTCCTATTGCACTTAAATTTGATGATAATGGTGAGCTGGAATCCTGGTTATTCTCCACTGATTATAAACGTCTTGATGCTGTTACAGAAAAGAACTATGAAAATTATGTAAAAAGAGTAATGCAGAGATCTGGAATGTATATGGGAGGTACATATTACGAACCGGTTTTAAGCGATATGGTTAATTATTATAAAAACATTGAACCAAGCGAAATTCCAGCATTTATAATTTTTATTACTGACGGAGAGAATATGGATAAGAGTAATACAAACCGTATTATTCGAGAGTTATCTGAGTATAATATTTTTGTTCAGTTTATTGGAATCGGAGATGAAGATTTTGATTATTTGAAATCACTTGATAAGCTTGAAGGAAGAAAGCATGACAATACTGGATTTACAGCTGTAAAAGATATGAATAAACTTGATGACCAGCAGCTTTATACGGAAATTCTTCGTCAGTATAAAGACTGGTTAAATAAGAAATGAATTGAAATGCATATAGTATATTGTTAAATAATTGTAAAAGGAGAACGAATAATGGCAGTAATTAATATGAGTAAAAACCAGAAAATTAGTATGACAAAGGAAGATGGATCCGCAGTAAAGACTTTCTTTATTGGGGTTAATTGGGAAGAAAATAGATATGCAGGAGAGTCTGATATTGACTTTGATATTAATGGATTCATTACAAATTCTGATAGAAAAGTAATCTTTCCACAAGATGTTATTAATTATGCTACATATGGAAATGGATCTGATTATCCTTGGATTGAGTATTCTGGAGATAATAGAACCGGTGATGATGCAGAAGGAATTACATTTAATGGAAAACATTTTGATGAATATTTTATTATTCATGCTGATACTTTCCCTACTGATCGAACTGATTTTACTATTTGCCTTACAATTTTCAGAGCTATTCAGAGAAAACAGAATTTTGGTATGGTTAGAAATGCTACGATGACTATTTGTGATTATGATAATCCGAATGGAGATAAGTATGAGTTTGATCTTTCTGAGGATGAAAATTTTGAAAATCTGAATGCAGTTGAAATGGGTAGACTGTATAAATACGGAAATGGATTTAAGTTTCAGGCTCTTGGTACTGGTTATATGGGTGGAATGACAGAACTGTTTAAAAACTTTGGACTTGATATTGACGAAGGGAGAGATTGATTTATGAATCTTACAGCAGGAGCAGTAATTGTTATTGCAGCGATTGTAATTGTTGGTATTTTAATCTTTTGTACTAAATCTGGAAAGCGTGTCAGACTGAGAATGTCTGGCACAGCTGACGAAGCGATTTCAAAAGATGCATCTACCCCAGAAGGAGCAAAAGCATATTATAATGTTGCAATCGAAAAGAAACAGAATGATTATAGTGCAGCAAATAATCTGTTAAAACAAATTGAAGGTAAAAAGGCAGGATTTGAAGATCAGCTTCATCAGTTACAGAAAGATAGATTTGATTGTGTAGAAAAGCTCAATCAGTGTATTGATTCAAACAATGATGAAGGTGCAAAGCTTTACATTAAAGAACAGCAGAATATTGATGATAAAGTAAAAACTTTAAAAGCTGCGATTAAGGATCTTGAGAAAAATGAACAGCTTCAGAAAGAAACTGTTGAATCATTAGAAGCAGAGTTAAATGATCTTAAGGCCGAAAAGGATAATGCTGTATTTACATTATCTACAGCACAGGTTACACAGTCACTTCAGGCGAACCCAGGAGCATCTTCAGCAGAAGAAGATAAAATGCTTGAAAAAGTTCGTGACGGGATTCAGAAGAAAAAAGAAGAAGCCGATGGAAATAGAATTATGTATGAGAATTCTACATATGTTCAGAAGCAGCGTCTTGAAAAGAAAATGAAGGATGATGAAGTTGATAGAAAACTGCAGGAACTTAAGGCAAAGAGGAAATAATATGATTACAATGAATCCAGGTATATTTATATTATGTCTTGCTGTCTTTATGACAGCAGGATTTATCTTAGGAAGGATGGAATAATTATGTTACTTAAAGATGTTTTAGATTATTTTATGTTATATGAAAACTATAAAGATAAGGAAAAGGAAGAAAAAGAGATGCTTACTATTAAGGATTTAAAAGTTGGAGATAAACTTAAGGTTAAAGGCGATAATATTATTTTAATTATTCGGTATATTGATCTGGAGAATAGATATATCCTTGTAAGTTTTGGAAGTGGAGAACCATATCTTATTCGAGATACCACATTAAGATTTTATGAAAAATACAAGGAATGTAAGAAATTAGAATGGACCGAGTGGAAAAAAGGAGTTACTGTATATACAAATCCATTTAATGAAATGAAGGTAGGTCTTAATTATGAAATTAGGAATAATGGAAAGCGTGTGCAGGTTCGATCTGGATCTACAAAGGCTTTTGCGTCCTGTGATGAAACTAAGGGAGATAAATTTGATTATAAATTCGGAAAAAATCTTGCATTAAATAGGCTTATTATTAAGAGAATTGCTGAAGGATTGGAATCTTCTGTAAAATAAATAATGCAAAATTTGAAAAAATAACTGTTGACAAATTGATATACATGTGATATAATACATACATAGTCACAGAGGGAAAGAAATTTTTTTAGAAATAAATAATGTAAAATTTGAAAGATAAAAGGAGAAAGCAAAATGACTACTGAGAGAATGACAATTCATAAAGCATTATCTGAATCAAAGATCCTTGATAGTAGAATTGATGGTGCGATTTATGAAGGAATTTATTGTTTAGCAAATAAACATTCCAATAATAAAATCAAAGGTGTTGGAATTGAAGATTATAAAAAAGTAATGCAGGGACATTACGATAAAGCAACCGATCTTATTGCAAGAAATAATGCGATCAAGAAAGCAGTAGTTCTTTCTAATGCAGTTACAAAAGTAAAGATCGGTGACGTTGAATATACTGTTGCGGAAGCAATCTGGATGAAGAATCATGGAATTGAGCATAAAGAAGAGTTACTTGCAAAATTGAAGCAGCAGTATTCAAAAGCTCAGGTAGATATTGAGAAAAATAATGGAAAAGAGCTTGATGAACGAGCTGAGAAATATGCGATTGGGCTGTATGGTGGTACAAAGGATGTAAAAGTAGATCCGGAGGACATCGAGAAAACAAAGAAAGAATTCATCAAAGCAAACCAGTATGAACTTCTTGATCCGATTGGAATTCTTGCTAAGATCGAAGGCCTTGAAAAAGAAATTGATTCATTTAAGTCAGAAGTTGATTCGATCCTTTCTACAAGTAATGCTATTACAGAAATTGAAATTTCTTATTAATAGTTAAATAATGTAAGATTTAAAAATATATAAATAATATATTCACTGTTTGTCGAAAACTTTAAACTACAATTCATTAGACTTTTATAGGTATAGACTAATGTAAAAAAATAAAGAAACCTATATTCTAAAATCAAAAAATGGATTGGTTTGGTTTGATAGACATACTAATAATTTGAAAATGATTATTGTATTAAATTCTAAAATATACAGATGATGATGTTTGCATAGAACATTAATAGGACTGTAAAGTTTAAAGCTGTAAAGATCAAAGAGTAAAATTCAAAATTCAAAGTTTATTTTCTGATCAAAGTTCAAACAGTAAAGGTTAAAGGTAAAAGTTTTACAAAATCCTTGATTCACAGTTTTGCGTATAATTGTACTTGACGTTAAGTATCTGCAAGGCTGACAAATGGTGAATATTCTTGATGGGGTGTCGCCAAGAGGTAAGGCACAGCACTTTGACTGCTGCATTTTCGTGGGTTCGAATCCCACCACCTCAGTTTAAACAAAATAAAAGGAGAAAAGAAATGAAAATAATTAATTCAGGTAGTAGATATGAAATTTATGGAGATGATCTTAAAACACTTGATAAACTTCCAGCGCAGTTTTATTCTGTTGAATTTCATAAAATGATGGGATTCTTTCTTGATAAACATGCTGATATAGAAATTAAGGAAAGTAAAATCTATGGCGTACATATGAGCAAGGTTAAAAAAGTATTAAGAGCATTTCCTGAATTCGAAAGAAATCTTGGCGTGATTTTATCAGGTAATAAGGGAATTGGGAAATCATTATTCGCAAAAGAACTTGCGATTGAGTCTGTTAAAGTTGGATATCCAGTAATCATTGTTGATAGATATATTCCTGGTATTGCTGATTTTATTGAAAGTATTGAACAGGAAGTAGTGATTTTATTCGATGAATTTGATAAAACATTTGGAGGAGTTAAAAAAGGAGACGGGATGATTGATCCACAAGATGAGATGCTTACATTGTTTGATGGTATTTCATGTGGAAAGAAAATGTTTGTGATTACATGTAATCGGATTAATAGTCTAAATGATTATCTTGTTAATCGACCAGGAAGATTCCATTATCATTTTAGATTTGAATATCCTACTCCGGATGAAATTACAGAATATCTGAAAGATAAAATTGATGAAAAATATTATGAAGAGATTAGGGGAGTTATCGCATTTTCACGAAAAGTCAATTTAAATTATGATTGTTTACGTGCGATTGCTTATGAACTAAATAATGGCGAGCCATTTAAAAATGCCATCAAGGATCTGAATATTATTAATATGGATGATGTCAGATATGATGCTACAATTGTCATGGATGATGGTTCTACAGATATTGACTCTAGATGTATGGATTTGTTTGATAAAAATAATGAGATTAGTTTAGATTTTATAGTACATAATGTATATTTTGAAGCAAACTTTAAAGTTTCAGCTTGTAAATTTGATATGGAAAAATGTATCAATATTGTAAATGGTGAGGATATTAAATTGAATATTGACAAGCATGACTTGGAAGAATTTAAGAAAAAAGGAAAAGAATTTCCAAAACCGAAATACATTACATTAACACGTAAGGTTGATAAAAAACTGCATTATACTTTATAATTAAATAATGTAAAATTTGACAAGCGTTCAAATTAAAACGAATGCTTGAGCGGATATGACGGAATGGCAGACGTAGAAGACTCAAACTCTTCGGAAGAAATTCATGTGGGTTCGAATCCCATTATCCGCATCAGGCAGATATATTGTGAAGAGTATGCTGGAGGCCAAGGCATTGACATAATAATTTGACCTGAAGGTTATAACCTATAAGCACTTCACGGCTTTGAGCGTGAACCATTATTGAAACTATTATTAAATCGAATTGAAATTGTTATGTTTGTACTGGAGCCTGTCGATGTTATAGGAAGACACAGTGTATTGGTTGTATGGTTTGGATACACAACACATTTATATAGATGATTGATTATGATGAGGGAGAATTTGGAAGTGGTGAGGATAGTTATAAGAAGTAGCTGTGTAGTTGTAATCAATCGAAAATTATATCTTTCGTGGAGATTTCTGTAGTGAGGTAAGCGATTAAGCTAAATCAGTAGGTGATACGAAGCGGTAAGTTGGAAGATATTTACGGCATTGTGGTTGTGTGTAGCTGCAGAAATCAAAAGGGAACTTAGTTCAGCGGTTAGAGCAATCGCCTCATAAGCGATAAGTCCTGGGTTCGAATCCCAGAGTTCCCATCTCCTTGGAAATAATAAGGAGAGCTGCTTTCATTAAAATACCTTTCTAAAAGTGATATGTAGTTTAACTGGTAAAACAATCTAATGCGCCAACATTAGATAGATATTTGGTTCGAATCCAATCGTATCACATTAGGGACCATAACCCTTTGATGTTTTACAAGGTAGCATCATAAATAAATGTGACTTTCTAGTGCTTAGAGTTTCAATACGAAAAATATAATAAGCCGTTGCAGTGAGGACGACAAACTGATGGAGATGTGGAAGAACATTGACGTTTTGAGATTGTTTTAAAATGAGATAAAACGTACTGCTTTAGAGAAAATGTAGGGAATTGAGTGAATCAAAGAACACATAATCCTTGGTGTATTGCAGATATTCAGGTAGGATCCTTAAGTTGATATGTTGAAGGCCAAAGTATAATAATACTTGCCGGTTCAATTCCGGCCATATCAATTTGTAGCATAATTGCTGCGAAAATAAAATTTAAAGGAGAAGATAATGAACTATTCAATGAATTATTTAGCAATGTTAAAGACAGGAGATATTGTACTCTCTACAAAGGGAAGTTACGGCATTGTTTTAAAAGGAACTGCTGAAGGAGATCTTATTCGATGGTTTCTAAATAAAGAACGTCAGAGTATTAAGAAGTTTAGAACCTTCGGTATGATTAATTCAGATCTTACGTTTAAATTCGATGGAAAAGATAATCGAATTATTAAAGTATGGAGAACGAATGATAAGCATCATATCGGCACATTGTGTTCAGATACATTTACAAATTTTGAGTCTATGGGATTTAAACTTGTGTATGAAGAGAAAGTAAAAGAAGTAACGATGGATGAGATTGAAGCAAAATTTGGATGTAAAGTAAAAATCAAAAATGACGATTGATTAATAACTGTAATAAATGAATACAAAGAGAGGTAAATATTGAGTCATCGCTTAATTGCGATGCAAAGTTGTCAGAGTGACATGCAATATTATTCTGCTTCGGAAAGTGAGGTGGAATAATGGAGCGAAAGAGTTTTATGGATATTCAGAGATTGAAAGAAGGATTTGCTGATGATTTTAGACCTGGAGATGAAATTGTTATCCAGGAAAAATTCGATGGATCTAATGCATCTTTCAGATATGATGTAGAGACTGGTAAGTTAGTAGCCTTTTCAAGAAGACAAACACTTAATCCTCTCGATAATACATTGAGTGGTTTCTATAATTATATACAGTCTTTGAATGCAGATGAATTTAAGGATTATCCGGACTATGTAGTATTTGGAGAATGGTCTGGAGCAAGAAATGCAATTATTTATTATCCTGAATGCACTAAGAAATGGTATGTGTTCGATATTTATGATGTAAACGAGCAAGTATATTTACAACAATCTGAAGTAAAGAAATTTGCTGAAGAACATGGTTTAGATTACATCAATACATATTATGTTGGACCATTTATTAGTTGGGATCATGTAATGAGTTTTATGGGGACTTCTGCATATGGAGACATTCAAGAAGGAATTATTGTTAAAAATCAAACAAAGCTTAATGATCCTAATACAAGATTACCATTTGTAGTAAAAATCGTTGGTGAAAAATTTCATGAGATTAAAAAGACAAATCACGCAAAAAAAGTTGTTGATCCAAAGAAATTACAAGAGAGGGCAGCAGCACAAGAACTAACTGAGTCTATTGTTACAAGACGAAGAGTAGAAAAAGAGTTATATAAAATGCGTGACGATGGCATTATTCCAGCTGACTGGTGTGAAAAAGATATGAAGACGGTCGCAAGAGAATTGCCTAGTAGAATTTATCAAGATTGTATAAAAGAAGAACCAGAAACTGTAACAGAAATCGGACAGTTTTTTGGAAAGTTTTGTTCTTCAACAGCCATGAAATATGCACGTAACATCATTCTTGGAGATCCGGCCTGATTATTGAGACATAAGAAGAAAGGAGGACTTGAATGAGTGGAACAGTGGAAATACGAAGAATTAAAATGTGGCAGTTGCCATAAAACATTTTTATACAATAAAGAAACAGATGTCCAGTTTGATGATCATGGATATGGTTATTCTACAAAACTTGTGAAATGTAAATGTTGCGGTAAATTGAATATAGTTCGTTATTACCAAGACAGAGCGATGAAATTAAATAATGACAGTAGATTTTATAATTACAGGAGAAATAAATAATGGCAAAAGTAAAAGAAAAAAAACCGTTAGAGAAGAAAAATTGGGTTCAGAATTTTATCTTAATTGGAAAAGCATGTATTTCAGATTATACATTTAAGCTTGATGAACACTCAGAAAAAAGCGATTGGATTTATAATGTGATGAATCTCAATGTTGATTGCGGAGAGAAATACGGAAGAATCAGTTGCGAACTTAATGGTGGATATGGTGCAGGCAGAGATAATGTTTGTTATGTTCATGGTAAAAAAGATGACAATACAGATGATTTTGATAATCGGTATACACTCGATTGGGATGACCGATTTAAAGAAGAGTATTTAAAAGACATTGGAGATCTTTGCTTTATTAATATTGGAATCGAAAAAGACACAAAAGGAAATACAGTAGTGTCTAAATTCCTTCAACCATATGACGCAGTTAAATATTTATCTGATTATCTTACTGATGACATGGAAATTAAGGTAAGAGGACAGCTTAGATATTCTGCATATCAGGGAAATGTACATGTAAAGAAAACAATTAATAGTATTTATCTTAAGAAAGATAACGAAAAATATACAGCTGCATTTACGCAGACGCTTCTTATTGATAAATATTCTGTTGGAAAACCAGATAAAGATAAATGTGTATTCCCTATTACCGGTTGTGTGTTAGAGAAATTTAAAGAATATAACGGAAACGATCTGACTGAAGGCGGTAAGGTTAAAGGTGGAAAATTTGTACCGCTGAGAAAAGGATTTGAATATGAATATGATCCTAGTGCAGATCCGGAACGTATTAAAAAAGGTGTTACATTAGCATTCAAAGCTAAAAAAGGTTATTCTCAGATTACATATGAAGGTGTATTTGTAGAAGGTGGAGCAGTTGTTCAGGCAACTGAAGCTGATCTTACAGATGAGATCAAAGAGCTTATTACTGCAGGATTATATAATCTTGATGAAGCTCTTGCAAAATGTACTGAGAATAAAGGAAAAGAGAGAAGAATGATCATCAAACGCCCTCTGATTAAAATGGTTGGAGAAGAAGGATCTAAAGTTCCGCAGGTGCAGGTAACTGAGCAGAAATATTCTGAAGAAGATTTGCAGCTTGATTATCTTGTCGCTCACGAAGACGAGGATGAAGATATTGAGGAAGATGTGGATATTGAAGACCAGGAAGGAACTTCTGACGAAGATGAGGATTGGATGAAACAGTTAGGAATGTGATTTTTTTTAAGACTGAATAATGTAAAATTTGAAAACACACAAAGAAAGAGAGCAGAAATGGGATACGGTAAAAAGAATACAATTAAAATTGATCCACTTGCATATAATATTGGACTTATTGGAGAAAGTGGGATCGGAAAGACAACTATCATTAAAGAGATGTGTGAGAAACTTGCAGGAGAAGATGGTTATATTTTCCTTGAATGTGGAAAAGAAGATGGAGCAGATGGAATTAACGGTATCAACTATTTGAATTGTCCCGCATGGTCCATGGATTACGATGATGCAACGAACAGCATTGGATTTGAAGACTTTATTGATGATGTTGTTGAAAATAAAACTACAGAGTATCCAGATCTTAGGACTGTAGTAGTTGATACTTACGATCAGCTTTTAGAAATATCAAAACCAGAAGTAATTAGAATGCATAATGCAGAAAATCCAGATAAACCAGTAAAATCAATTAAAGCAGCTTTTGGTGGATATATGGCCGGCGAAGATAAAGCAACAGAAATTGTCCTGGATAAGTTATGGGAACTGAAAACAGTAGGCGTTCATTTTATTATCATCGGTCATGTTAAACAGCGTCAGCAGGATGATGTTGTAACAGGGCAGACATATACATCTTTAACTACAAATATGTCAATGAGAGATTTTAATGCAATTAAAACTAAACTTCATTTTCTTGGAGTAGCTTCTATTGATAGAGAAATCGTTCAGGAGAAGACAGGTAAAACCAAAAAGGAAAAAGGCAAAGATGTTGATGTAATGAAAGGTGTTATTACTAAGGAAAGTCGAAAGATTACTTTCCGAGATGATTCATATTCTATTGATTCAAAATCTAGATTTGCCGATATTGTTCCAGAGATTCCGTTTACTGTAGATGCATTTATTAATGCGCTTACGGATGCAATTAAAGCTGAAGCTTCTAAAGGTAGTAAATCTATTGAAGAACTCGCCAAAGAGCAGAAAGCAGCGGAAGAAGAGCGTATGAAACAGATTGCAGCAGTTGAGGCTGAAAATAAAGTAAAAAAGGAACTTGATGAGATTAACAGCAAGATAAAAGAGTTTTGCACTGAAAACAGAGGAAAGCAGACAATTTTAAAACCTCTTATGGATGTAGCGAAGAAACATGGATTAAAGAATCCTCTTGCAGCGGAAGATATTGCTACCGCCAAAGAAATTCTTTCTGCAATTGCATAATTTAAATAATCCCAGGGTTAACTCCCTGGGAAAACTTTTAAGCATGTGAGGGAGGAATTAAACTTTGGCAAAAAAAATGACTAGACGGAAAACAAGTGATAAACCCAAAAAAGATACTACATTCACTAGAAAAGATGAAGAATTTATGAAAATGTGTGAATGGATCGAAGTTGAAATTTTTCATTATAATATTGCAAATAAAGAGAGACTTCATAGAATGGCCTGCTTGAGACTTCAGGGATTAAGAAAGGGTAAGCCAATTGGAAATAATAAAACTGAAGATTTTGGAGATTACTCTGTAGAATGCGTATTCAATACATTTAAGGCTTATAAAGAAGAAATTTTGAAGGCAATCAAAGGTAAAAATTTTGCTGATGAAAGTAGAAAGATGGCTTATATTTGCAGGATCGTAGAAAATCACCTAAATGATATGGCTATTAGAATGAAAAATGCAAAAGCAAGTCAGGAAAAACAAGAGTATATAGATACACAAACGCAGAATAATGATACCGCTAAATACCAGAAACAGACAACAGAAGTACAAAATGATACATTTGAAGGTATTTGGTAATGAGTGGAGCCACTAAGAATGCAAACGTTCGCAGTGGTGCTGATAAGAAGACTGCTACTCCATTTCAAAAGGAGTGCATAGAGACATTTAAAAAAGTAAACGAGTATAAATTAATAGCTGAAGCTAATGCAGTTGCTTCTATATACAAGGATCCCGATTTAATCAGAGAAACTTCTTTGACGTTGGAAGATATAAGTAATAATGCATGGAGAGTTTATTTTTCGATCGCAAACGACATTATTAACATAGAACAGAAAAATACTCTTGATGAGATTACGATAAATATGTATCTTTCGAAGCATTCTAAACTCAGTCTTAAGTATGATGAATACGGTGGATTCGAAAAGATTGACAGGGCTGCGGCGTACATACAGACGGAAAATTTTGAATCTTATGTAAATGAGATAAAAAAATGGAATGCAGTGATGAAGCTTGTCAAATATGGGTTCCCTGTAAAAGATAAGCTGAGTCAATATGTAGATGCAAAAGCAGAAGATATTTATAATGAACTGGAAGCATTACTAAATCATACTTTTGTAAATGTTGAAACGGAAGTAAAAACATATAATGCTTGCGAAGGATTATTTGAACTCATTGATGAGTTAAACGCTGGAAGCCAAGTCGGAATGCCACTGGCAAACGCTGATATTTTGAATAGAGAGATTGGCGGTGTTAATTTTAACGGTAATATTTATGGGCTTGGAGCAAATTCTGGTGTTGGAAAATCCACAACTGCAATTAACTATCTAATGCCATCTGTATTACATTACGATGAAAAGATGGTCATGATGATAAATGAGGAAGACCAGACAAAGGTAAAAAAAGAGCTGCTTGTATGGACCGCGAATAATGTATTTGGTGGAAAAGTAAAGAAATTTATGCTTCGTGATGGTCATTTTGATGAAGAAACATTAGCTATATTAAGGAAAGCAGCAGGATGGCTAGAAGAACAAAAAGAAAAGAGAAACATAACGATCATTCCATTTGAAAAATATACTGTCAAGGCCGCCATAAAGATTATAAAAAAATATGCTTCTATGGGAGTGAGACTGTTTGTTCTTGATACATTAAAAGAGTCTGCTGATTCTAGAAATATAGAAACATGGAAATCAATGGAACGAGATATGGTAGATCTCTATGATGTTGTTAAGCCGGCCGCCAAGAATGTTGCATTGTTTGTTACATATCAGCTTGGAAAAGCATCTGTAAAATTAAGATATCTGACAAATAATGAAATTGGACAGGCAAAAAATATCCTTGATGTATTTAGCGTTAATTTGATGATGAGAAAACCATTTGAAGACGAATTTCCTGGTGGATCACATGAAATAAAAGCTTATAAACTTGGATCGAAAGCAAATACTAAGATTCCATATATATTGCAGCGAGATAAGCATTATATGATTACATTTATTACAAAAAATAGATTTGGAGTAACAGATCAGTTTCAGATTATATCAGAATATGATTTAAGCATGAATAAACATCAAGATGTTGCGATCTGTAATATAGCACAAGATTTTTAAGAAGCAGGTTAATAGAAAATGACCGCATTAGAGTTAAAAACCTATATTTTCAAAAATCAAAAAATTCCATTTGTATTAGAGCAGATTGGATGTGGAAATATTTTATATCATGGCAATAAAGATTATTATAGTTGTTCAAATGCGAGAGGTGGAGACTGTAATAATCCTGCAGCCATTAATATAAGAAACAACTCTTACTTAAATTATAGAAATTATACCAGAAATGTCTCTTACGATGACGGGCAAGATCTTATTTGTCTGGTTGAATATAATCTTCAAATGGATTTTGTTGATGCGGTTAAGTATCTTCATAAAATATTAGGGCTTCAATATTCCTTTTATAAAAAAGAAGAAAAGAAAGAAAAAGATGATTCCTGGTTTATATTTTCTAGATTTGCAAAGAGAAGAGTAAAAAATAATGTAGATGATTTTGAACGAATGAACGAAGATGTTCTTACGGACTTTGTACCTTTCATTCATATAGATTTGTTTCGTGAAGGAATAATAGGCAAAACAATTAAAAAATTTGAACTTGGATATTCATATAAATGGAGAAGAACAATATTTCCAATTCGTTATTGGTTGGATGGATCTTTGATGGGATACAACGCCAGAAGCTCTGTAGAGAATTGTGAGGAGTTTGGAATTAAGAAATATTTTCTTACTCCAGGAATCAAAAAAGAAATAAATCTGTATGGATTATGGCAGAACTATAAAGATATTCAAAAGGCCGGGTACATTGTAGTTTATGAAGCGGAGAAATCAGTTCTTAAACGAGATAGTTTAAATGACCCTACGGGAGTTGCATTAGAAGGACATTTTATGTCAGATGAGCAGGTACGGATTATTTTGGGAGTCGGGGTGAAAGAAGTTGTTATTGCAATGGATAAAGATGTTCCGATCGAAGAGGTCTGGAGCATGTGTGAAAAGTTTTACGGGCTGCGTAAAGTTAGTTACATATATGATGAATATGGTGTTCTTGGTCCAAAAGATTCGCCTGCAGATGCAAAAAACAAAGTTTATAAAATTTTATTCAAATACAGAAGAGTTTATGATGCAAAAATGCATCGAGAATATTTAAAGAGATTAAAGAAATAGATTGAGAGTAAATTATGAAGATTTAAAAAAGTTGTGCGAGGCACTTGGAACAGATAGATTAAATTCATGGAGCAGAGTTAACTGTGTACATAATTCTTTATATGAGTATTACCTTAAATATATTCTTCATAAAGAAGAAGATAGAGCTGATTCTATTTATGTAGTAACCGGAGGTCTTTCTCATAATACTTTAGAAGATTTTTATGGCAATAAAATTAAATATGAAGACATGGTTGACGAATTTGATGATGGCTGGACTTTGGCATTTGATGTATCTGAATTAAAATTTGTAAGAGGTGATGGAGAAAGAAATAAGAGTATTGCAGATAAATATTATTATGATCTGCGAAATTTCTTTACAACACATGAAGTTATTACAGAACCGATTGATATTGAGCAGTTTGTAACTGTAAAAGTCGGGGATGAATATTATCAAGGTTACATTGATGCTTTGATTAAACATGAAGATGGTAGTTATACGATATTAGACTGGAAGACAAGTTCAATATATAAGGGAGATAAAGCAAAAAATGAATGCGGGCAGTTAGTTATGTATTCTCTAGCTTTACATCAAAAAGGCATTCCATTTGAAAAAATCAAGATTGCTTGGAACTTTCTGAAATATCAGTGCGTAACCGTACAGTCTAAAAAGGGCGTAAAAAAAGTCAGAGAGATCGAACGCTGCACTCTTGGAGAAAAGCTACAGGCTAATGCGAAGATGTGGCTAAGAGAATTTGGCTATACAGAAGATCAGGTGTTCGAATATCTTGATAAGCTGGTCCAGACAAATGATATTAAGGTTCTTCCAGAAGAAGTACAAGAGAAATATGAATTTCATGATTGTTATGTATATGTTGAACTTACTGAAGAACTAATTAAATATTGGACTAATTTTATTACAGATACAATGAAAGAGATCCGGAGTAAAGAAGCTCAATATAAAGATTTGATGGCAGCAGGTAAATATGAGGAAGCGGATAAACTTTGGTGGGAAGATGAAGAATCTATAAAGAAACAAAGTTATTATCTGTCTAACCTTTGCAGCTACTCTCCTAAATTACATAAACCATACAAGGCATATTTGGATTCTCTTGAGGCAAAGAAAAATGGTGATATTTTCGGTGCGAAAAAGAAACCAGAAGATGAAGAATATGCAGTTGATAACTTAGATTGGCTTAACGATCTGTAAATAGGAGAGAAGAAAATGAAATATACCAATTACGTTGCATATCATGTTCATTCGTGGAATTCTCTTCTTGATAGTTGTACTGACTTTCGTGATTACGCAGATCGAGCAGCAGAATTAGGTCAGAAAGCATTAGCAATTACCGAACATGGTAATATTTATAACTGGGTTGAAAAGAAAATGTATATTAACTCCAAAGGATTAAAATATATCCATGGAGTTGAGTGTTATCTTACAGCTTCACTAGAAGATAAAGTACGTGATAATTACCATACAATTCTTTTAGCGAAAAATTATAGAGGCGTTCAAGAGATTAATCTTCTGATTGATAAATCCACACAGCCGGATCATCGCTATTATAAACCACGAATTACTTTTAATGAATTTTTTAATATTTCTGATAATGTAATTAAAATTTCTGCTTGTTTAGCTTCTCCATTGAATAAATATCCTAATGATATTGGCAAATCGATTCAGGAACAAACATTTGAATTGAATAAAGAAATGGAAGAGAAAATTCAAGAAATTGAATGTTTAAAACAAGATAAGAAAAAGGAAGCTGAATGGATTAAGGAATATGATGAGGATCCAACGCCGCCATGGTACTACAACGGAACACCACATGAAGTATGGACAGACTATTTAGATAAAAAAATATTTTCGTATCGTCAAAGTTACGAAGAAAAAATAAACACCGTAAAAGAAATAAATGATTCGTCAAGAAAAATATTTTATAAATTACTTAACGCATATGATTATTATGAAATTCAGCCGCATGATTCTCCAGAGCAGAAAAGATATAATGAATTCCTTTATCAAGCATCATTGCAAACCGGAGTACCTTTAATTGCCGGAACAGATACACATAGCATCAATTCATATAAAGCACAATGTCGTAGTATTCTTCAGAAAGCAAAAAAGATTGAATATGCTGATGAAGACAAATTTGATCTTACATATAAGAGCTATAAAGAGCTTGTAAAAATGTTTCGAAAACAAGGTTGTAATATTCCTTTTGAAATTATTTTGGAAGCTATAGAAGAAACAAATAGAATGGCAGATTCTATTGAAGATTTTATACTTGATACTTCTATAAAATATCCAAAAGCATACGACAATGAAGAAGAAGTTTTAAAAAAACGTATTCTTAGAATGCTTAAAGAGAAAGTTGATGCCGGAATTATTGATAAAAAGAAGATTCCAGAATATAAAAAGAGAATCGCAGAAGAAATGCGTGTTTTCAAAAAAATTAATATGGTTGGTTTCATGCTTTTTATGTCTGAACTTGTTTGTTGGTGTTGGGATAATGGAATCCCAGTTGGTCCATGTAGAGGATCTGTAGGTGGTTCCGAGATTGCTTACATTACAGATATTATTGATGTAGACCCTATTGTATGGAACACAATTTTCTCACGATTTGCCAATGAAGATCGAGAAGAAGTTGGAGATATTGACCTTGATATTTCTCCTGATCAGAGAGAATTAGTATACAACCATATTATTGAATCATTTGGATATGATAAAACTGCGTATATCCTTGCTATCGGAACAATATCTGATAAAGGTACCATTGATGAAATTGGTCGTGCTTTAAATATTCCACTTGATGAAGTTGCAAAAATCAAAGAATTATATAGCTCTTACAAGGATTCAATTGATAATACTGCAAAACGTATTAAGGATATTGAAGGCAGAAATGATTTTGAAGAAATTAGGAATGCTGCAAAAGATTCTGAATTATATGGATTAAGAAGGGATTACGAAAATAAACTATCAGAACATAAAAACGCTCTTAAGAACATGAATAATTTAAAAGAAAATCAGTATAGAGAAGTATTTTATTATTTTGATGGATTAAACGGAACCCCAATTTCACAATCAATTCATCCAGCTGGTATTGTTGTATCACCAGTAACGCTTCCGGATAATTATGGTACATTCTGGAGTGACGGGAAAAGAATCCTCTGTATCAATATGGAAGAGATTCATGATGGTGCCGGTCTTGTAAAATACGATCTCCTTGGATTAAAGAACTTGCAGATTATTCGTAAGTGTTATGAGTATGTAGGAAAACCATACCCAAGATCACACCAGATTAACTGGAAAGATAAAAAAGTGTGGGATGATATTATTACTTCTCCTGCCGGGATATTTCAGTTCGAGTCGCCATATGCGTTCGAAATGCTCAAAAATTACAAACCTCAATGTGTCAATGACTTATCTATGGTTAATGCATCATTAAGACCTTCTGGTGCATCATATAGAGATCGATTATTGGCAGGAGAAACAAACAAGAATCCATCACCTTTGATCGATGAGTTACTAAAGGATAATAGAGGATTTCTTATTTTCCAGGAAGATACAATTAAATTCCTTCAGAATATATGTGGGTTGAGCGGATCTGAGGCTGATAATGTAAGGCGAGCTATTGGACGTAAACAGATGGATCGACTTCAGAAAGCTCTTCCAAGCATTTTGGAAGGATATTGTAAAATGTCTCCGCAGCCGAAAGAAATTGCAGAACAAGAAGCAAAGACATTTTTACAGATTATTGAGGACAGTGCAAACTATCAGTTCGGATTTAATCATTCGACAGGCTATTCAATGATTGGTTATATGTGTGCGTTTTGCAGATTTTATTATCCGGAAGAGTTCATAGCTGCTTATCTGAACTGTGCAAGCAATACAGACGATATTGTAATGGGGACAGAACTGGCAAAAATTAAACATATAACTATGAATAATATTAAATTCAGAAAGTCTGGACCAGAGTATACAGTAGATAAAAAGAACCATGCTTTATATAAAGGAATTGCTTCAATTAAATTCTGTAACGCTCAGATTGCAACAGAGTTACTTAATTTATCTGATAATACCTATAAAACTTTTGTTGGTGTTCTAGCTGATGTTCATTCAAAAACATCGGTAAACTCCAGGCAGTTAACTATTCTTATGGGATTAAACTTTTTTTCAGAATTTGGTAATAATAAATATCTTATGCAGGTATCTGAGTTATATGATAAATTTGCTACATGCAAGATTATTAGTAAGAAGAAGATGGAAGAACTTGGATTATCAGAATATCTCATGAAAAAGTACGCCGGAAGAGAGACGGCTTCACAGTATAGAGAACTTGATAACAATGGACTTATCACAGAATTGTCATCAAGACTTGAAGATAAATCAATGTCTGTTGTGGATCAGGTTAAATTTGAAAAAGAATATCTGCAGTATGTAGTTTATACGAATCCAAAAGTAAATAAAAGTTTTTATATTGTTACAGAGTATAAAACTTTTAAAGAAGCAAGAAAACCATATTGTACTTTACATAATATCAAGACTGGAGAAGACATTAAGACTCGTGTGATCCAGGTTAAAGTATACGAGGATAACCCATTTGGAGAATATTCCGTATTGAAAGTAGATCATTTTGATCAGAAACATAAAAAGAAATGTGTAAATGGAACATGGCAGGAGACAGAAGAATTAGAAGATATCTTAAATGATTACGAGGTAATTAAAAAATAAAATGAACAATGAAAAACAAGTAAAATTTGTTGGAAAAGTTGCAAGATGTATATATAACAAACAAGGATCTGACTGGTCTATTTATGCAATGGAGGTTGATCCTAAAGAGTATCCGAATATTAAACAGAATCAATATGATAATGTATCGATAAGTGGAGAATTACCTGATTTAAGTGTGACACGGCCGTATTCAATTACGGCTGTGGAGCAAGAAAGTAAATATGGCCCAACATATAAAGTCGTTAAAATGAGCATTATGAGACCAAAAACTGGGGAAGAAGTATATTCTTTTCTGCGTGAAATTTTGACAGAAAATCAGGCAGCAGTATTGTATAAAGAATATCCTGATATTATTGAACTTGTAGAAAACGAAACAGCAGATGAAAAGGTTGATCTTTCTAAGCTGCCAGGAATTGGTGAAAAAACATTTGCAAAAATTAAAGATAAAATTAATACCAATATTAGATTACTTGATTTAGTAGTTGAATTTGGTGGAGTATTATCATTGACTGTAATCAAAAAGCTATATGAGGCATATCCTGCAATGGAGTTAGTTCGAAAGAAATTACGTACAGAACCATATAAATGTCTTACCAACATTTCTGGCATTGGGTTCATAAAAGCAGATAGTATGCTTCTGGAGCTTGAGAGAGAAAAAAAGATTGACTTTGGTTTTAATCTTAGAAAAAGTCCGCAGAGATGTGCAGCTTGTATGCAGTATTATCTTGAAGAGAATCAAAAAGAAGGAAATACGAAAATGGATCTTCGCGATCTTCGTAAGCAAGTGCTTAAATTAGTCCCAGCGTGTGCAAATCATTATGTTGATTGTTTAAAAAATGGTGATTTTTATTATAGCAAAGATACATTTGAAGTGGCATTGAAGACTACTTATGAGACAGAAGAGTATATTGCAGAGAAAATCAAACTTGCTAATCAGAAACCTAAGATTTGGGATATTAATTGGAAGAAATATCAGAATGAAGGCGAATATCCGTTGACAGATGAGCAGCTTAGTGCTCTTGAGTGTATATGCAATAATAATATTATGATATTAAATGGATTTGGTGGATCTGGAAAGTCAGCTACATCAGCGATGATCATTAAAATGTTGGAAGATAATGATATTACATATAAATTATTTGCGCCTACAGGAAGAGCTGCTAAAGTTTTGGCTGATTATACAGAGAAGCCGGCTGCAACTATTCATCGAGGCTTAGGTTATATGCCGCCTTCAAATTGGTGTTTTAACGAAGACAATAAGATCACAGTAAGAGTTATTTTGATTGACGAATTTTCAATGACGGATGTTTTCTTATTTAAACATGTAATCGAAGCCATTGATTTTAATGTAACTAAATTAATTTTAGTTGGAGATTCGGCACAGCTTCCAAGTGTTGGACCAGGAAATCTACTTCATGATTTTGTACGATTAAGAAAGCTTCCAATAGTTACATTAAATAAGATATTTCGATATGGTGAAGGTGGCTTAATGACTGTTGCTACAGATATTAGGAATAGACAGAAGTATTTAACAGATGAAGATTGTCAGTTTTTTGGAGAGAAAAAAGATTATGTGTTTATACGTGCATCTAATGAAAAAATAGTAGGTCAAATACTCTTGTTATACGCAACATTATTGAAAAAATATAGGCCAGAAGATATTCTTGTTTTGTCTGCATATAACAAAGGAAGTTGTGGAACTGTTGAAATTAATAATAGATTGCAGGTTATCGCAAATGAAAATTATGGATCTGAAAATTTCTTAAAAGTTGGAGAGGTAAAATATTTTGAAGGCGATATTGTAATTCAAACTTCAAATAATTATCATGCACCAGTGTATTATGATGGCCTTGATATTGCTCATTTGGAATGGGCAGAAGATTTAGAAGAAACATTTGTTCCAAATGGTATGATTGGAAAAATTACTTCTATACAAAAAAACGGAGTGATTATTGACTTTGATGGTGTAGAAGTAGTATATACTAAAACAGACATGCAGAATGTGGCATTAGGATATTCTATCAGTATTCATAAATCTCAGGGCGGCAGTGCGAAGATTGTTATCTTGCTTTCACCTTCATCGCATGAATTCATGATGAATTCGAATTTACTTTACGTAGGCATTACCAGAACGAAAGAGAAGTGTTACCATTTTGGAAGCATTGAGTCTGTTAATAGATCAATCAGAAAGAAGGAGAATTTTAACAGAAAAACATTAATGTATAATTTTTTTTGATTAAATAATGTAAAATTTGAAAATTACATGTTGACATATGAAGCAAAGCATGATATGATACTAACCGTAGCAAGCAATAATGTAAAGTTTAAAAAGGAGTAAAGAAGATATGAAAGTTTATTTAACAGAAATGCATTCGATCAGAGATGCAATCAGAACAATGTATATGAGTAAACGAAGTTGGACACCTGAATTTGAAATCAAACTCAAAGAAACAGTAAATCATTGTACAAACAGAGATGGTAGGCCATATGTAAATCTAGATCTTAACAATGATGATCCAGTTAAAGTTGAATTTGAAGATATGGTTAATAAACTTTTTAAATGGGGCAAGCAGCATATAACAATGCTTCGGTTCTTAGATGTATCCGTTGTGGTAGAAGGACTTCACAGAGGAGCTACAGATGACCTTGATGCTCATGCTAAGAGAATGGATAATCGTATTATTCGAAGCAGTACAAGACTTGCGAATTATCAGTCTTCAGAAATGTCTGATTGGTATAAAGGAAAAATTATTCCTACTGATATGGCATTAAAAATCTTACTCATGGATCTTCCGGAAGAAATTGAATATGAAGGAAATACATATGTAAGAGCCGAGAATGGATATATTCTTAAAGGGCAGGAAAACAACAAAGATGTAAAACGTGGATTATATATGCTTTCTCTTCCAATGAATTTTACTTTTAAAATTAATATTGTAGAATTTGCTCATGTTTACATTGAAAGAGGTAAAAGTAAAAAGAACGGCGGCCTTGCACATGGTACAGCGGCTCCAGAACTTCAAGATATGATTGAAAATCTTGTTGACCAGATCCATGAGTGGTATCCTCAGATCGATAGAGAATTCCTTCTGGAGGTAGAAAATAACAATGTATGATAATATTTATTATTGTAGAAACGCTAATAACACATGTGAAAAAAGAGACACTTGCTTAAGATATCTTAATGCAGCAGATAATCCAACAGCTACATTATTTAAATGTGCATGCACATCAAATAATCAATATTTATTATACATTAATAAATCAAAAGAAACGGAGAGTGAAGATGGAAAAGAATCCGGAGATGACACAGAATCAACAGAATAATCTTCCTGTAAAGTTTCTTGTTGTTGGCAGAACTGCTTCTGGAAAATCTTCAATTGTAAGAGAAGTATGTAAGAAACTTGAATTAAAACAGGTAAAAAGTCTAACAACAAGACCGCCACGAGATGTAGAGCTGAATAATCCTGATTCTGATCATTACTTTGTTACAGACGAAGAATTTGAATCTGAAAGAGACAAAGGATTTGTAGCTTACACTGAAATAAATGATTATAAATATGCTACAACGGTTGATGAGTTTGATAGATCAGATATTTATGTTATCGACCCAAAAGGTATAGAATATCTTAAACAAACATGTGGTGATAAATATAAATTTGTCGAGATTTATATTCGAGTTCCATTTATAACTGCGATAAATAGATTTATTGAACGTGGTGGTATAGAGAGTGAATTTAAGGCAAGATTCAATCAGGAAAATTTACAATTTAAAGAATATGAAAAGAAACAAGGATTTGATTATCACGTATTAAATGATCAGGCATTAGAAGATGCGGTTGAAAAAGTATGCGAGATAATCAAAAAAAATAATTTGATAATGTAAAATTTGGCAGAATGGTGAAGAAAAAATGAAAACAAAGGAATGGCTTGGAGAAAATAACACGCTTGGATTAGATATTTGGAAAAATAAATATCAGTACAATAATGAAACATTTGACGAATGGGTTGAGAGAATTTCTGCAGGAAATAAAGATATTGCTAAATTGATTAAAGAAAAGAAGTTTCTTTTTGGCGGGAGAATCTTAGCAAATAGAGGGCTAGAGAATAAAGGTAGAAAAATTAGTCTTTCTAATTGCTATGTAATTGCTCCACCAGAAGATAATATTGAAAGTATCTTTGATTGTGCAAAAAAACTCGCTCGCACATATAGTTATGGTGGTGGCTGCGGAGTAGATATTAGCAAACTCTCTCCAAGAGGAGCAAGAGTTAATAATGCAGCAAAAGAAACAACAGGCTCTGTATCATTCATGGATTTATATTCAATGGTAACAGGTTTAATCGGGCAGAGTGGACGTAGAGGTGCATTAATGCTTAGTATTTCTTGTGAACATCCGGATCTTGAAGAATTCATAGAAATCAAATCAGATCTTGATAGAGTTACTAAAGCAAATATTTCAATTCGTATTACAGATAAATTTATGGCCGCCGTAAGAAATAAACAGCCATTTGAATTATCTTTTACAAGAATTGAGACTGGAGAAACAATCACTAAAACAGTTGATGCATATTCAATCTTTCATAAGATGTGCGAAATGAACTGGGATTATGCAGAACCTGGAATGCTGTTTTGGGACAGAATTAATAACTGGAACTTACTTAGTTGTGATGATGAGTTTGAATATGCAGGGACAAATCCATGTGCAGAAGAACCTTTGCCAGCAGGCGGGTCGTGCCTTCTCGGTAGTATCAACTTATCAGAATTTGTAAAAGATAATAAAACGTTTGATTTCGATTCTTTTAGAGAATGTGTTGATAAAGCAGTAATTGCTTTAAATGAAGTATTAGATGAAGGGTTGCCACTCCACCCATTAAAGGAGCAGAGAGAATCTGTATATAATTGGAGACAGATTGGATTAGGAATTTTTGGCCTTGCAGATATGCTGATAAAAATGGAAATTAGATATGGTAGCGTTGAATCAATTAATTTATGTAATATGATCGGACATCTGATGGCTAATCAGGCATTAAAAACATCTGCGTTACTTTCGAAAGAATATGGTCCATATCCTAAATATGATCCAGATGCAGTTGAAGGATCGGCATATTATAGTCTAAATGCTCTTGACGATACAAAAGATTTAATTAAAGCTTTTGGTCTTCGTAATTCTCAGCTTCTGACAATCGCTCCAACTGGATCACTTTCAACAATGTTTGGTGTGTCCGGTGGCATTGAACCTATTTTTGCAAATTACTATACAAGAAAGACGGAATCTTTAAAAGGACATGATGAATATTATAAAGTATATACTCCAATTGTAAAAGAATATATGGATGTACATTCAATTACAGATGATAAAAAATTACCAGATTTCTTTATTACCGCACAGACATTAGATTATAAACAGAGAATAACTATGCAAGGTATTTGGCAACGTCATATTGATGCATCTATCAGTTCTACTGTTAATTTACCAAATACAGCAACTATAGAAGACGTAGAAAATCTTTATATATACGCATGGGATTTTGGATTAAAAGGAGTAACAATTTTTAGAGATGGTTGTAAAAGGGCTGGAATTTTAACTACTGATACTAAGAAAAAAGAAGAAGATAATAATACAAATTCAAAAAAATACACTCTTGAAAGAGGAATGATTATCAAAGCTGATGATAATTGCATTGGTAAGAAACGTACACTAAAGACTGGATGTGGAACTCTTCACTGTGAAGCATTCTTTGATCCTGAGACTGGACAGCTTTTAGAGACATATTTCAGTAAAGGTTCGTCAGGTGGATGTAATAATTTTATGATTGGATTATCAAGAGCAATTTCGCTTTGTGCAAGAGGCGGTATTGATATTTATTCAATTGTTGATCAGCTTTTATCTTCTGGAACTTGCCCTTCTTACGCAGTAAGAAAAGCAACAAAACATGATACATCTAAAGGAAGTAGTTGTCCAGTAGCAATTGGCAATGCTTTACTTGATATGTATAAAGAAATTCAAAATGAATTAATCGATTCTGATGATGGCGAAATATCTGAATTAATAGCAGAAAATAATAATTCTATATCAAAAGATAGTATTCCTAAGCCTAAATGCCCACAGTGTGGTGGAGAATTAATTTTTGAAGGTGGATGTAATACCTGCAAATCTTGTGGCTGGAGTAAATGTGATTAATTTTTTTGAATTAATAATGTAAAATTTAAAATAGCATAAAGGAGAAAACAAAAATGGCAAAAATTACAATGAAATCAACAAAACAGGAAATTATGGATGCTTATGAGGCAGCAAAGAGCAAGATTGAAGAAATTGAGTCTATTAAAGATGATCCGCTTGCATCTGCAAAAGCAGAAAAGTCAGCAGAAATTATTAAGTCTGCGGATGCGGTTGCAGAAAATGATATCCTAAATCCTGCTGTTATTGCTCAGTATAACGATCTGAAAGCAGCCATCCAGATGAAAAAAGAGGAACTTCAGAACCTTTATGGTATTGAAGCAAAAGCCAATTCTCTTGTGGCAATTATTAATGCTCATAAAGACAAAGAGGCTGAATTAAAAGAGAAATTTAAGGCAGAAGAGGCTACTCTTATGGCTGATATGGCAGCTCAGGAAGAGGCTTTAAATTCCGATATTAAAGAACTTGAGAAGAAAAAAGAGGATCTGATTGCAGCTACTAAAGCAGAACACGATGAACTGAAAAAAGAACTTGATAAACAGCGTAAACGTGAAGCAGAAGAGTATAATTATGATCTGAAACGTGCTCGTCAGCTTGAAGAAGACAAATGGACTGATGAAAAGAATGCTCGTGAAAAAGAACTGACAGAACGTGAGGCAGCTGTAAGAGCAGATGAACAGGAATTAGCTGAAAAGACTGCTTATATTGAAGAACTGGAACAGAAAGTTGAAGAAATTCCTACTCTTGTACAGGAAGCTACAGAAGAAGGTGTTAAAAAGGGTAAAGTAGATGCGGATAAATCAAATGCTTTTGAAGTGCGCGCTCTTAAACAGAAGAATGATTATGATGTACAGATTCTCGAAGATAAAGTAAATAGACTTGAATTAGAGGTTGATTCTCTTAGAAATGAAAAAGCAGATTTACAGATGAAACTTGATGATGCTTATGCACAGATGAGAGATCTTGCGGCCGAGACAGTCAAATCTACAGGTGGGGTTAAAATTCTTAACGGACAGAATTCTCAGTTAAGCAAATAATGTAAAATTTAAAATAGTATAAAGGAGAAAATAAAAATGCCGCCAGTATTTGTATTTTTAGTAATCTGTGGAGCTGTTGCGGTATGGTTCCTTCTTTCGGGAATCTTTCAGCCTCTTGGAAGATTCCTTGGAAGGATCTGGAGTGACGCATGTGATGAAATAGAGAAAGAAAATAAAGAAGAAGACAAGGAGAACAAATAATGAAGAATGGTAAATTAGGAGCAATTGGATTAGCAGTATTTATTATCGCAGGATTAATTTGTGTAAATAAATGTACGATTCGAGTGCCGGCTGGTTATGTAGCGGTCGAGTATAAACCTAACGGGGGAATTGCAAAAGAAGCATTAGGTCAGGGATGGCATATTATTTCTCCGACTATTAAAACATCACTTTATTCTATTGGAATTGAACAGTCTTATCTTACATCTGAGGATAAAGGTGATTCACCGAAGGACGAAAGTTTCAAGACACCTACAGCAGATGGTAAACAGCTTCTTGTAGATCTTGAGTTTTCTTATAAGTTTGATCAGGATACAGTCTCTGACGTATTTACAAGATTTAAAGGGCAGTCTGGAGAAGCTGTAAAAAATACTTTTATTAAACCTAAAATGAAAGCTTGGACTCAGGAAGTAACTGCAAAATATCCTGTTACAGATGTTTTTGGAGACAAACGACAGGAACTGAACGAAGCCCTTGATGCATACTTAAAACAGAAATTTGAACCATACGGAATTATTATTGATACTGTAAACTTTACTTCCATTTCTACAGATGATGAAACTCAGGCAGCAATTCAGAAGAAAGTAAATGCACAGCAGGAACTTGAGCTTGCAAATATTGAAGCTAAGACAGCAAAAGTACAGGCTGATAAAGATAAAGAAGTAGCTCTTATTGCAGCGGAGCAGGATAAAGAGAAAGCCGCTATTCAGGCAGAGCAGGCAAAAATTACAGCACAAGGACAGGCTGAAGCTGTAAAAATTAAAGCTCAGGCAGAAGCTCAGGCGAATAAAGAAATTGCAGAATCGCTTACTCCAGAACTGATTGAGAAGCAGAAGATTGACAAATGGAATGGTGAGGTTCCGAAAATCCAGGGTGGAGATGCTTCTACAATTGTTGATACCAAGGATATGACTGAGGACGCAGCAGAATAATTTGAATTTGCCCTATGCACGACTTTAACATCGTGCATAGGAATTAGGAGAAAATATGACATTAGATGGAATTATTAAAACTCATAAAATATTTAAAGATAAACCATGGATCATATTGAAGAAGAGAGAGATTAATATTCCTTTTAAGAAGAAATACATTGAAGTCTGTGAATATTATTATGACTTAGAAGACAGGCCGGAGTTCAATAACTGGATTGATGTTGAAGGTATTGGATATGGTTGGATGTGGTGTGCTAATAAACTTAGAAGTAAATTTGAATTTTTGCAGCGTAGAGCAGTTAAAAAATACGCTTTGGGTTTATTAAAAACGATCGATGATGATACAGACATGGTAGCTTTTTACTATAGAAATCTTTTTGTTTGTGGATTCATTCCTAAAGATAATCCAACGATTTATATTCAGATCAGATTGAGCAATGAAGAGTTACATTATAGTTTTTGAGGTAGAAAATATGATTGTAGGAAAAATTGGAAAGTTTAATTCACATAAATGTAATAAATGTGGTAGCGACGTTATGTTTATAAAAGTAAAAGGAAATAACGTTGGATTATATTGTCATGAGTGTGGCACCTGGCAGAAATGGCTAAATAAAAGTGAAAGAAATCTATTTGAAGCCAGTCAAAATAGAACAATTGAAGAGCGACTGAAAGACTTTATTGACGCAATTGAAAATAAAATTGATGTAGAAATGATGGAACTTCCAAAATCTGACGCAGATCAAATCAGAAAGAATGCCTGCTGTTTAGCATTAGAACAATGTAAGACATCGCTTGAAAATATTTTGGCCGATAGGGAATTCAATGATTATGGGAAATAAGATGGTTGAAGACAAAGTTTGTATTGTTTCTGCACCAAGTATATATGAGCCTTATGATTTGGTCGGAAGAATTGGGAAAATTATAAGGGCAGATATAACACTAAACAAAATAGTGTATGGAATAAAGCTTAATTGCGGATTAATAAATGCAGGAAGAGACGATGGATTATTTTACCTTAATAAAAATGATTTTTGTGTTATTTTTCCACCACAAAAACCATCTAGTCTTACAAATGATATTACATATGCAAATTTAAAAGAAGAAGAGGAGAGTAAAAATATGGCAGCATTAACAGGATTTAAAGCGGTAGCAGTAATTGAACAGGGTACAGGATATTATAAAAAAGATTATCATTATGCGATTTATGATGATGGAACAACATATATGCCAGGAGATAAAGTATATGTTTCTGGTACTAGCAATACCTGTATTTTAAAAATTAAAGAAATTATTACGCCAAAAGAAGCTGCGGATAGATGTAAGAAAAATATTACCGCAGAGATTATTTGTAGAGTTAATACAGAAGCTTACGATACAAGGGTTAATCAGCGTAAAGAAGCTGCGGCTCTAAAAAAAGAAATGGATAAAATGATTAAACAAATGGACGAGACAAAGAAGTATGATATGTATGCAGCTGAAAACCCAGAATTAAAAGAAATGCTTGATAGATATAAAGAACTTAGAGGTGAGAAATATGAATAAAATAATCAAATTTATCATTTGTACTATATGCTACGCAGGGATATTAAGAATAGCTAATGTTGAGATTGCAAGTGCGGAATATTGGATTGTAGTAATATTATTAATTATTGAAAGTGTAGCGTGGGGTACATATTAATGATTTGGGTTACAGGTGATACTCATGGTGATTGGGTCCATAGATTAAATATGGATACCTTCCCGGAACAAAAAGAAATGACAAAAGAAGATTATGTGATTATCTGTGGTGACTTCGGAATTTGGAGAGATAGTGCCCAACAAAGATGGTATTTAAAATGGCTTGAAGAAAGAAATTTTACCACACTATTTATAGACGGAAATCATAGTAACTTTGATGTACTTGATTCTTACCCGGTATCTGAATGGCATGGTGGAAAAGTACATTTTATAAATCCATCAGTAATTCATCTTATGAGAGGGCAAATATTTAATATAGAAGAAAAAATATTTTTTACTTTTGGTGGTGCTGCCAGTTACGATATTCAAGATGGAATTCTTGAGATTGATGATCCAAGAATTAAATCCTGGAGAAAAGATCCATATAAAATGTATAGAGTCAACCATGTATCATGGTGGAAACAAGAGATGCCTGACGAAGAAGAAATGGCTGAAGGAAGAGAGAATCTTGAATTAGCAGGTAATAAAGTGGATTTTGTTGTTACTCATTGTGCTCCATCATCTACTCAGGCCATATTGAGCGGTGGATTTTATGAATCAGATAAGCTTACTAATTATTTGGAAACGATAAAATCTGGCATTGATTATAAAAGATGGTTTTTCGGCCATTATCATATTAATCAAGCTGTTAGTGACAAAGACATTGCTCTATTTGAACAAATTGTGAGGATTAATTAATTTATTATTAGTAAATAAGGAATTAAATAATCGAAAAGGACACGCTTCATATAGACATAAAGGTGCTTATGGTCCAGCAGATAATTATTCAAAACATGATAAGCAGCAAGTTGAAGATGGAATACAGCAAATTAAAGAATGGGAGAATGAAGATGAAAGAAGAGAAAAAGAAGGTTCTGATTGTAATTGATGTGCAGAATGATTTTGTGACAGGAGTTCTTGGAACACCGGAAGCACAAGCTATTGTACCAAATGTGAAAAAGAAATTTGATGAATATAAGAATAATAAGAGCTATGTAATTCTTACAAAGGATACTCATCATTCAGATTACGCAGATACTTCAGAGGGCAGAAAACTTCCTGAACATTGTATGTATGGTACTAAAGGTTGGGAAATTATTGATGAACTTGATTATAAAAATCTCGATAGTTTTATGGTGTGTTGTAAACCTACATTTGGACTTGATAACTGGGATTGGGAAGAAATATTTAATACTACAGATGATTCTTTATTAGATATTGAAATTATTGGAGTATGCACAGATATCTGTGTGATTACAAATGCTCTTCTTATTAAAACTTATTATCCAGAGGCAAAAATCACAGTGGATGCATCATGTTGCGCAGGATCAACACTGGAAAAGCATAAAGCGGCTCTTGATGTGATGGAAAGTTGCCAGATTAATGTAACCAATAGAAATTAAATTAAACAATGGAGGAAATTAAAATGATGAATAATTTTATGAATGGAATGTTTGGGAAAATTGGTAGTGGAATGTGTAAGTTATCCATGAGCGGTAATATTGCAGTAAAAACTTCCAATGGATATAAGAGCTACAATGTTAAATCCGGAAAGCTCACAAACTGTGGCAATTTCGTATTTCCTGGAGTAGATGAAAACTTCTTCTTCGTCATTCCAACAAATAAGGTAGCTAAAGGAGACATCATCCTTGTAAATGGCAAGCCAAAATGTGTTATTGAGGCAGACAAAACCAAGATCACTGTAATTAATTATGAAGATTCAACAATTGAAACAATTTTACCAGAACGTCACGTATTTATGGGTAATACATATTTTTATGGAAAAATTGTTTCAATGTTTGGAAGTAATTTTGGCAAAGACAAAAATAGTGCAAATAAAATTTTTAAATATATGATGATGACTCAGATGATGGGCGGATCTTCTACATCTGGCATTGGGATAGATAGTAATCCAATGAATGCCATGATGCCATTTATGATGATGAATGGCAATATTGGAGACATGTTTGATGGCATGCTTGATTTTGATATGGATGACACAGATGAAGAGGTTGATTTAGAGGAGGATGAATAATTATGGGATGTGGAAATTGGGATACTAAAAGTTTTGTATCTTATGCATCATCAAGAGGATTTGATACTGATACGCGAGGAGTAATCAGAGGAGATTATTCTAATCAGGAAATGTTTAAAGCTAAAAAACTTGATCCTGCGCTTGATCCTAAAAATGCAATTAGAGAATGCTGCGATAGTGAAGAACATCCGAACACCTTGCCGGTTATTCTTGCTTTAGATGTTACTGGATCAATGGGGCAAACAGCAGTAGAAATTGCAAAAAAGCTTAATGAAATTATGACAAAATTATATGAACAAATCAATGATGTGGAATTTATGATTATGGGTATTGGTGATCTGGCATATGATGTCTATCCAATTCAGGCCTCACAGTTTGAATCGGATATTAGAATTGCAGAGCAGCTTGACAAAATTTATTTTGAATTTGGTGGCGGTAGCAATCCATATGAATCCTATACCGCAGCTTGGTATTTTGCTTCTCGTCATACAGAACTCGATTGTTGGAATAGAGGCAAAAAAGGTGTAATTATCACGATTGGAGATGAACAGCTTAATCCATATCTTCCAATATCAGGCGAATATAATGGTTTGTCTACTGCTACAGGTGATAATCTTCAATCAAATGTCGAGACAAAAGATTTATATCTGGAAGTTGCTAAAAAATTTGATGTTTATCATATTAATGTGGACCATCGTAATTATTATAGTACTGAACAAGAAAATATTAAAAAGTCTTTTATGGAATATCTTGATGCAGATCATTTTAGAACAATTAATAACATTGATGACATTACAGATGAAATTGTAAAAATTGTTACAGCTGCAAATAACGAACAAACAGTAGTACTACCGATAATTTCTGCAAAAACCGATGAATCGGGAGATATTGTTTGGTAAGGAGAAAATATGAAAGATATAAAAATTGTCATTGGAGCAAATTTCGGTGACGAGGGAAAGGGTAAACTTACAGATTATTATACTAAAGATAAAAATAATTGTATTGTTGTTTGCTCAAATGGAGGAGCGCAGAGAGGACATACAGTATTGAAACCTAATGGGATACGTCATGTTTTTCATCATTTTGGTTCCGGGACATTAAATGGAGCCGATACATATTTACCAGAGGATTTTATTTTAAATCCTCTGGTGTTTAAAGAAGAATGGGATGAATTAAAAAAAATGGGATTTGAACCGCATGTATATGCCAATAAAAAGTATATGATTACAAATCCTCTTGATATGATGGCTAATCAAATAATTGAAAGAAATCGCAAAGATAACAAACATGGTAGCTGCGGAATGGGAATCTATAATACCATTCAAAGACATAAAAATGACATTATAGATTATTTGGATTCCTGGGCATATTATATGAATATGTTCAGAAGGATGAAAATTACTTTATCAGAAGAAGAAGCTGAATTATTCGACCAATATAAAAAAGGAAAAGAGATTCGTCTTCATTATTTTAAAGATTTGGATTTTATGATGGAACATATAAAAATTGTTCAGGATGATCAAATATTAAATAAATATGACACAATAGTATTCGAAAATGGCCAAGGATTGCTTCTCGATCAGAATAATATGGAATATTATCCACATCTTACTCCGTCAAATACTGGTATAAAAAATCCTTCCAGGATTATAAAAGCAGTAAATTGGGACGCTGAAATTAACGTAGAGGCATGCTATGTAACCCGTTCATATATGACAAGACATGGAGCAGGTGCATTCCCAACTGAATGTAATAAGACAGAGATAAATACAGATATAACAGACTTAACTAATGTACCTAATCCACATCAGGACGTTTTAAGATATGGAACACTTGATGTAAATGAATTATACGATAGATGCCAAAGGGATGTAAAAGTCGCTGGCATTCCATGTCATAAAGTGTTAGCTATAACTCAAGTAAATGCATGTAAATCAATTATTCCATATATTTATAAAAAATTCAAAAAAAATAATTGGAATATAAAATTTTTTCATTTGGAGGAGAATTAATGTATTTACATGATAGACTTATGGATTTATCTCAAAAAACAGAATGTATGGATGTAATATTACATAATGAGTTTAAAAATGATTATCCTTATCGAGAAAATTTGCATGATGTAACATTTTTGATTGGCGAACTTATAGATATTTTACAACAATCAACTCTTACATATGATGATCTCATTCAATTAGAACAACAATATAACGAAAGGTATGACAGCAAAATTAAACAAGAAAAAGATAATGAAATTATTTGGTAAAGGAGTCTACATATGATTAAGATTAATAATAATGTATTTAAGCCAGAATATTTTCCGGATGGAACGATGAAATTAAAACTTGATGGAGATATAAATTATTGGATTTATTGGCTTTATGATTCAGAAGATGAATTACTCCAGCTTTATTACATTATGAATTATATTGATGAAAATCATGCACAATCAAGTACATCATTATTTATGCCATATATTCCAAATGCTAGATTTGACCGAACTAAAAATTATTATGAAATTTTTACCTTAAAATATTTCGCTAAATTTATTAATTATCTTCATTTTGATGAAGTGATAGTATTTGATCCTCATTCACATGTATCCGAAGCGTTAATTGATAGGCTTTGCATTCATAACCCTTTAAATTCAATTATTAAAACCATTAAAAAGATTACAAATACATCAAAAGAGTTACTTTTATTTTTTCCAGATGAAGGAAGCACAAAAAGATATGAGAATGTAATTAAAACATATTCAGAATCTCCATATACTTTCGGTATTAAAAACAGGGATTGGGTCACAGGAGAGATTAAAGGATTATCTGTAAACGGACAAGTTGATCAGATCAAAGATAGAGACGTACTTATTATTGATGATATTTGCAGCAAAGGTGGCACGTTTTATCACAGTGCTAAAAAACTTAAAGAACTTGGCGCGAATAAGATTTATCTTTATGTAAGTCATTGTGAAAATACAATTTATGCTGGAGAATTGCTTAAAGATAACGGATTGATTGAAAAAATTTTCACTACAGATAGCATTTTAACAGATCTTACAAGTCCTAAAATTGAATTAGTAGAGGAGTGGAGAAAATAATGAAACCAATTATTAGTCCTTGGACGATTTATTTTGCCAGTAGAGTAGATTCTTTGAAAATTCTTGCTGGGTGTATTTTAGTATGTTGCATAATTGCGATATGCATAGCATTCATTGAGGGCGATATAGACTACGGATCAGTATTAACTCATAGAAGTTTCATGAAGAAATGTGTAATAATATCTATTATCAGTGCGGTTGTTTTGGTAATCACGCCAAGTACAGAAACAGTTTATACAATGGTAGTAGCAAATGAAATTACACCAGACAATATTCAAGCATTTGGTAAAACTGGTAAGAATGTAGTTGATTACATTACAGATCAGATTGACAAAATTATAAATAAAGATGACGAAAAGGAGAAGTAGAATATGTACGATACATTAGCGATTTTATTATGCGACACTTATAAAACATGCCATAACCGAATGTTTCCTAATAAACTTACAAAATTAGTATCTTATTGGACTCCAAGAAGATCTATGTTGAAATATCAAGATCATATGGTATTCTTTGGACTTCAAGCATTTATTAAAAAGTTTCTGATCGAAGATTTTAATAAAAATTTCTTTGATTTACCAGAAAGTGCAGTAATGTATGAATACTCCTACACAATGAATACGCAGTTAAAACCAGGAGATTACGATATTGGGCCAATCATTGAATTACATAGATTAGGATTTCTTCCTATTCAGATTCGTGCATTACCGGAAGGAACACTGGTTCCAATGGGAGTTCCTTGTATTGAAATCTTTAATACAAAACCAGAATTTGCATGGGTAGTCCAGTGGATTGAGTGTATTCTGCAGGTGGAACTTTGGAAACCATGTTGTCATGCGACAATCGGGCATATGTATAGGGAATCTGCAAATTATTGGTATAAAAGAACAGTTGATAATGTAAAACCATCAATGGCCGCCTCTGACTTTGGAATGAGAGGAATGTCTTGTATGGAAGAAGCAGAAAGATGCTCCGCTGCTTGGTTGCTTTCGTTTGATAAAACATCCACAATTCCAGCAATCGATTATATTTATAATTATTATTCTACGAACTGTCAAAAACTCAATATTGGACTTGGAGCAGTAAGTACAGAACATTCTGTAATGGCTTCAAATTTTGCAGTAGACGGTGACGAAATTACATTTGTAAAACGATTACTTACAGAATTATATCCAAATACTTCATTTAGTATGGTTTCTGATACCTATGATTATTGGAATATGATCGATAATATTCTTCCGGCCTGCAAAGAAGAAATTATGAATCACAATGGTAAATTGCTTGTAAGACCAGATTCTGGAAATATGGTTGATATCTCAGTAAAGACAGTAAAAAAACTTTGGGATATATTTGGTGGGACTATTAATAGTAAAGGTTATAAAGTACTCGATCCACATATTGGTATTATTTATGGCGATGGTTGTAGCTTATACAATGTGAACGAGATTTGGAGTTTACTCGCAGATGAAAGATTTGCAGCAAATAATATTGTATTTGGTGTCGGAGCCTTTTGTTTCTCGGCAATTGTTGAGGGTGACGGTCATATGGCAGTAGTTACCAGAGATACATTTGGAATTGCAATGAAAGCCACATATGGTGTCGTGGATGAAAAACCTATTATGATTTATAAAGATCCCAAAACAGATACTTCTCATCTTAAAAAATCCCATAAAGGTTGTTGCAAAATTTATCGTGATCAGAGCGGAGAATTAATCTGTGAAGATGGTTTTGATAAGCCACAGCATGGAGAGTTGCATATTGTATATTGCAATGGCGATATTATTGAAGAAGAAACATTTGAGGATATTCGTAGAAGATTAAATACTCAGGAGAATTAAATATGAATAAATCAATGATTTATAAAAGAAATGTATATATGAGCAGAGACTCAAAAGATGTTGAAGAAATGTTCAGTGAAATTTTAAATAATTATGAAGAAAAAGAAGAAACGATTAAGTATCTTCGGGAAGAAAATAAAAGAATTAAAGATGAAAAATATAAGGATTCTGAACTAACTTCTATGAAAAGAGAACTTGAAGGTGTAAAAGGAGACTTATATAGAGGATTTCCGATTTCAATAAAAGAAAAAAAAGCTATCGAAGAATGGCGATTAAAACATGAAGCTGAGGCTCACGGAAGAAAAACACTTGAACAAAGGTTATCGGCACACGGAGCAATTGGCGGCAGTTACACTTATGTTTTCACGCCGACAAGCATTGGTGTTGTTGGCGAGTTTAAGTGTAGTTGTGGCGAATCATTTACATTTCAAGATATTTAATAAGGGGTATTTATGACATTAAAAGAGATTAAAGAAAAAATAAGGACAGATCCGGCATACGGGTTTCTTCGTACAGATCCTCATCTTGGAGATAATATCTGTCTTCTTTATTTAAGCGGTAGTTATGCTTACGGAACAAATGTTGAAGATAGTGATATTGATCTTCGTGGGGTTACTTTAAATAGCAAAGAAGAAATTCTTCTTGGACAGGATTTTAGAAGTGTTACAGATGGAAGTACCGATACAACAATTTATTCATTTAAAAGAATGGTCAAAATGCTTTGTAGTAATACTCCAACTGCTATTGAGATATTTGGTCTTAAACCGGAACATATTTTATACGCTAATTCAATAGGAAAAGAATTGTTGACTAAGCAAAATATGTTTCTTACAAAAAGAGTCGCTTCTGCTTTCAAAGGATATATTCAGGCTAGTTTAAAATTGCTTGAATCAGAAAAATGCCTAAATGATAAAACTATGATGTCCAAATATATGGTTCATCCATTTCGATTGTATTTTATGATTATTGATATTTTAACTGATCGGACAATAACGACATATCGTGAAGAAGAACACGAAATACTTATGGATATTCGTAATGGAAAATGGCTTGAAAATAATAAACCTTCTAATGATTATATGAATTTTATAAGAAATTATAACAGAGTGATTCCATTTCTTCTTAAAGAAAAAAGTAATCTTCCAGAAGATTTAAATTTGTGTAACATTGATGATTATGTGATAGCAGTACATGAAAAAATTGTCAAAGGAGAAATTTAATGATTAAAGTAATCAATGGAAGCATTTTAAATGCTAAAACAGATTTTATTATTATTACAAGGAAAACTCAGTACCAAAAGAGGAGGAATAAATATGGATATTATTTATTTTGAGCTTAATAACTGGTTTTGTGGTAGAGATTATCCAAATGATGAGCCATTTATTTCATGGATGAGTAATGATTTACAATTAAAATTCGATAACGAAGATTGGATTATTGAAAATAAATTATGTGTAGTAAAAACATTTGTAGACATGTCTTGTAATTTCTGTATTACTGCCACAAAGGAATGGGTAGAAGAGAATTGTCCTAAATTACTTACAGAATATAATGAGTTTTTAAGATATCCTGATAAATATGGAGATACTTATGGAAAATTTGGAACATTATTTTTGGAATATTGTGTAGAAAATATTGGGTTGGAAGATAGAGAAGAAGATGATATTTAATGAAAGGATATAAGATATGAATTATTATTTTGATGCTAAAAAAGTAAAAGATGATTGCGTACAGTGGATTAGAGATTATTTTACAAAGAATGGACTAGATTGCAATGCAATTGTTGGAATTTCTGGAGGAAAAGATTCTTCTGTTGTGGCTGCACTTTGCGCAGAAGCACTTGGAAAAGATAGGGTTATTGGTATTCTAATGCCACAGGGAATACAGTCTGATATTGGATATGCTCAAGAACTTTGTGCCGAACTTGATATTGAGAATTATACTATTAATATTGAATCTGCTTATAAAGCAATTAGAAATCAAGTAAAAGAGACTCTTAATGGGCATTGGAGCCAGCAGAGTGCCATTAATTTACCGGCAAGATTAAGAATGAGCATATTATATGCTTATGCACAGACATTAAATGGAAGAGTGGCAAATACATGTAATCTTAGTGAAGATTGGGTAGGATATGCAACACGATACGGAGACTCTGCAGGAGATTTTAGTCCGCTTGCAAACTTTACAGTTGAAGAAGTAAAAGCTATTGGTAGAGAATTAGGTCTGAATGAGCTTTTAATTGAAAAAGTGCCAACAGATGGTCTTTGCGGTAAAACAGACGAAGATAACCTTGGTTTTACATATGCAGTTCTTGATAGATATATTAGAACTGGTAAAATTGACGATTTGGAAACCAAGAAGAAAATTGATTATCTTCATGAAAAAAATGCGTTTAAGTTAAGATCAATGCCTACATTCAAATATCCACCTTGTCCATTTTAAGGAGAATTAGATATGAAGCATGATAATATTACAAAATGCATAGCATGGATTACAATCTGTATAGCAGTACTCGCCGGCTTATATTGGACAAAATCTCCGTCATGCTTATGGGCGTTCTGGATCCTATTACTTATATGAGGTGTAAAATGAAAAATAAAGATCAAATTAAATATACGATTAACCATAGAAAAGCTTTTCGAAAAGTAGAAAAAGAACTTCTTGGACACAACACAGTAAGAAGTTTGTTTCATGACTTAGATAAAGTATTTTTGTACATGGTGTTCGACCATGAGAAAGTACATAATTGGCATAGATATCATAGTAGACATCATCTAAAAGCCAGAACTCATGATGATTATGTGCAGATGGCAATTGATTGGGAATGTGCAAGGTTTACTAAACCAGATAAGCCATTAAATGCGAGAGAAACATTAAAGAAGATTCACCCAGAAGTCACAGATGAAATGCTTCCTGTATTAGAAGAATTGGGACTATGAATGAATAAAGAAGATATTGTAGTATTATTTATTATATTAATTTTTATTGGATTCTTTTGTATGTATTTAATGGCGGCACGTATTTGGAAAGATATAGATAAAGAGATAGAAGAAGACAAACAAAGGAGAATACATATGGCAAAACGAGTAGCAAAGTTCGAAAAAGTATCAAAACAGCAGTTTATTCAGGACTGGCAGCATGAATTTATGGGATCTGAAGAATGGGCTGGATTTATCTATGATCGAATTAAATTACCAGCAAGAGCAACAAAATTTTCAGCAGGATATGATTTCTTTGCACCAATGGACTTTACACTGAACCCGGGAGAAACTGTCAAGATCCCTACCGGTATCCGTTGTGGAATCAATACAGACTGGGTATTAATGATTTATCCTCGAAGCGGCCTTGGCTTTAAATATAGAGAAATGCTTGCAAATACAGTTGGAGTAGTAGATAGCGATTATTTTTATTCAGACAATGAAGGCCATATTTTTATCAAAGTTGTAAATGCCGGAGATAAAACACTTCATATTGAAAGCGGGAATGGTTTTGCACAGGGGATTTTTACTGAATATGGTATCACAGAAGATGATCATGTTGAAGCAGAACGAAACGGTGGATTCGGAAGTACAGATAAAAAGGAACTTAAATAATGGAGAAATGGAAAGAAAAACAATTGAAGGAAGAAGGAATCACAGCAGATAAAATTGCAAAAAATGAATTAACCGATGAACAATATAGATCGTTGGTAATGCTTGCAAAATGTATTAATGTTCATCGTCCTTTTAGACCTAAAAAAAGTAGTTCGTATGAAATTGATTATTACTCACATATCGTTCAATTTGAAAATCGTTACTTTCATTTAACAGAAACAGTAACCACAGATTTTTGTAAAAGAACCTGTATATTTACTTATAGTGATGTATATGAAATGGAACAATGGAAATACGAAGAGGTAGTTCCTGTGACTGAATATGTAAAAAAAGGAGAAATAACACTTTCTGATTTTGAAGCAGAAATTTCAGTATTTGGAGGAAGGGTAGTGCCACATGTAAAAAACAAAGATTAGTTTCTAAAAAAATTATGAAAGGATTATTTATGAATATTAGAATTAATGATACAAATGCGGCCAGAAAGCTTGTTTCTATTGCCAGCAACAAAAAATATGCAGACTACGATATTGATTGCATCTGCGGACGTTATATCATTGATATGAAGTCAATTATGGGAATGCTTTCATTTGCGCTTCCCACGGATGTAGATATTGTGATCCGGGCAGATGGGGATATAGAAAAAGAGTTTTACGAACATGTTAAACGTATAGCGTCATAGATGTATTACATCTTTATTTGAAAAAAATATGTATATATGATAATATAATGATGAAGTTATCTCATTACATATTTTGAAAGGATAAAGATGTAATGGGAAAAGATTTAAAAGGTAAAGAACTTGGAAAGGGGATTACACAAAGAAAAGATGGTAGATATCAAGCAAGATTTACTAATCGTTTTGGAAAAAGACAGACGATATATGGTAAAACACTTAAAGAAATTAAAAATGCATTACATGAAGAAACTATAAAAGATTTACGAGAAGAAAATGTAAAAAATATTAAATTAACAGTAGATGAATGGTTTGAAATATGGTCCAAAACATATAAGGAAACTACAATTAAAAAAACTACATTTGCTAAAAATAAAAGAAATTATCAACATCAAATTAAACCAGTTATAGGGAATAAAAAAGTCTCCGAAGTAACATCATTTGATATTGTTTCTTTAACCAGTAACATGGCAAAAAAATATACAAAAGGTTTTATAAGAGATGTACATGGTATTTTATATGATATGTTCGAACAAGCGTACATAAATGAGCTATGCAAAAAAAATCCTGTTTATGGAACTAAATTTGGTGGAAAACCAAATAGAAAAATACAAGCATTAAATATTGAAGATCAAAGTGAATTTTTAAAATCAAGTAAAGATAATTTTTATTATAATGCGTTTGTTGTACAATTAAATACCGGTTTAAGACTTGGAGAAATCATAGGTTTATGTGTTGAAGATATTGATTTAAAAAATAATATGCTTCATGTTAGACATAATATGATTATGGTTAGGAAAGATGGAGATATTCCATCTTATTTAGAAATAAGTACACCAAAAACGAATGCTGGAATTAGAGATGTTCCAATAAATAAAGCATGTAGAAAAGCTTTGATCAATCAACTTGAAATGCGATCTAATGTTATTTTTCCACATAAATTTCATCAATTAGTATTTTTTAGTAAAGATAATTTTTTACCAATAAGCCGATCAACATATTATCGAAACATTAATAGTGTTGTTAAGAAAATTAATATTAAAAGAGCAAAAAATAATCAACCTCTTATAAAACAGTTTGGATCACATACTTTTAGACATACATTTGCAACGAGATGTTTTGAAGCTGGTATTCCACCTAAAACAGTACAGGTTTTACTAGGACATGCCAGCATACAAATGACATTAGATATTTATACATCTGTAATGCAAGATAAACGGGTTGAAGACTTAAAAAAATTTGACACTTTGATGGACACGTTATGTTTATAAATGGTGTAAAAATGGTGTCAATTAAAAGTAAACACTGTGGAATACTGTAAAAATAAGTAAAGAGTTTCCACCTGTATGTATTACACCGGTATCCATCCGCTTACAGGGGAGAAGGTTTACATTCCGCGTGACCCGCATGAAAAAGCCATCCAGCGTGCGCTGATGCAGTATAAGAACCCGGCAAACAGAAGCCTTGTACTGGAGGGGCTCAAGATCGCAGGACGCATGGATCTGGTCGGTTTCGGCCCGAAATGTCTGCTCCGCCCGGAGAGAGACCGAAGGAAAGAATCCGGCAGAAATCCATCAGGAGGAGACCGCAGGAAGCCACAGAACCAGGGACGTAAGCCCGCAAAGAAAACGATCCGCAATACGCATAAGAAAAAATAAAATGGTGTCAAAATGGTGTCAAAAAAAACTATAAATTACGTAATGAGATAACTTTAAATACAATAAATAAAAAGCAGAGGCTCTTTGTAACCTCTGCTTTTTATTGCAATACATCTTTTGGTTTTTGTCTGACCATTTCAGAATACATTTTTATTATACATCAAGTATAAGTGCATTGCAATTTCTAAATTTGTCGAGATTATTCGAAATAAGCATACTTGATGTTAAAAGTAAAAAAAGGGATATCACTTAATTGTGATATCCCAAATTTATAGAATAATAATTTAATGCAATGCGTATTTTGCTCTAAAATCGATCTCGTGTCAACTCCCTAAGAAGTTTACACTGAACTATCTAGAAACGATTCTAAGCCATACTACACGCCGTAGAAGCCGCTATTATTCATCCTTTTTTGGCTCGGTATATTCAAGTGCCTGAGTACTATCTGTAATACCTGCAGTAGTAGGGTCAGTAACGACTCCTAAGATTGCGAGGATCATAAATACTGCGTTTACAACATCAAGCAGCTTATTTCCGAGATCTCCAAGGTCAATCTGAATTCCAAATACAGCAGCTACAACCTGAATGAGTAGTAGGACAGCAGGAATTAGAGCAATCCAGAATGCTTTGTTTTTTACACGTACTAACCAGTTAATGTTTCTCATATTAAATTCCTTCTTTCTGTGAGTAAATACTTCCTTTTGGATAGCGAATTTCTAATTCTTCGATCTCTGGAAGCAATTTTTCATGATAAATATCATCTCCACCGGCAGCCTCATAAAGTTTTCCCATTTCCATAAATGTTTTTAGACCATCCGGGGTAATATATCCTTGAGAGGTAAAAATTTTATGCATTTGCCATAATGAACTGCGAAATGATGCAACAGTACGATCATTTTGTATGTCGATGTACGAACTTACCATTTGAGCTAAATCTGATATTTGATTGCTTAAGCCTTTTTGATTTTGCTTTAATTCATTTCTAATCTGAATACTTTGTTCGTGATAACCCTGTTGCTTCTTATAAAGATTATCTTCTCGGTTATCTATTTCTTGAGTAAGTTTTTTTACTGAATCTTCAAGATTTAAAATTTTTTGTTCTTGAGCTTTTTTATAAAGACTGGATTTTGTTTCAAATCCAAATATCTCCATCAACTTTTTCCCAATTGTATATAATGCAATAACAATAAGTGCTATGTACAAAAGGGATATGAGAGCATTAAACTCTCCAATTTCATGAATTTCTTTTATAGCATTGATTCCATCCATTCTATTCTCCCTTCGTTATTTATTGTTTTGCAATATATTTTTTAGCAGCGTATCCATAGTACTTTCCTGCAATTCGGATATAATACCATTCGCTATTATCTTTAGCTTTTACTGTATCACATACATCTACAAGATTTCCTTTTTTAAGCATAGGATAGCTTTTGAGTTGCGTATTCTCAGTTCCTGCACCAGTACGAACATTTAAAGAATCAGCTGTTATCTTTCCGACAAATTTAGGTGTTTTTGATGGTGCTTTATTCGTAGTAGTATTTTTATTCTGTGCAGCGATCACAGCATCAAGTTTTGCAATAGTGTTCTTTCCTGCAATGCCATCGATTTCAAGCTTATATTTAGTCTGGAATGATTTTACAGCAGATCTGGTTGCATTACCATAAGAACCATCTACAGCTAATTTATATCCAACCTTATTAAGCTTAGTCTGAAGTGTCTTTACATCAGATCCTGTATCGCCATACTGAAGATAATTTTTAGTGTTTGTAGGAGTAATAACAGAAGTGGTTACACCAGAAGTTCCAGATAAAATAGATGTGACAAGAGAATAGTTAGGAGTACAGAATTTAGTTCCTGGAAGCTGCGAATTATAATAAGATTTCTCGCATACACCGCCACCGTTGGCAACGATCCCAGACGCGCCGGAAGTATTCCCCTCGATAGTCCAAAATTTGTCTCCTTGAACTCTTGTAACCAAACCGGTATGAGCAAATGTTCCGTTACGATAGAAAATTACAATGTCACCGACTTTAGGATTTGCATTTTTAGTAAATAGTTCTCCAAGAGTAGGACAATATACATAAGGCCAGTGCTTTAATAATTTTTTGGCTGTTTCAAGTCCAAATACCTTCATGAATAACCATGAAATGAAGCAAGCACACCATGGTTGTCCTTGATAAGCTGGATATACATCTCTCCAGTACTTTGTTATATTGTTGTATCCTGCATTAGCTGACTTACTATCTAACTGAGCATTTGTTTTCTTTTCAAGATAACCGATCTCATCTGTGGCAATTTTAATCATAGCATTAATTGCCTGATCTTTTGTTACTTTATTTGCTGTGGTATTATTTGAGGAAGAATTGGTAGAATTACCAAGTAGTTTAGAATTATAACAGATATCTCCGTCAAAATTTTGATTGAATCCAGTTAATCTTGCGCGACTAGAATACTGGAAAATATCACATGCAATTGGGGCTTCATGATAAGAGTAGTCAGATTTGTATTGAGCCAACCAAAATACATATCCTTTAGATTTCACACGATCAGAATACATATTGTAATAATAATCGGTATTACAATAATATCCAGGTATTAATTTAGCAGCTTTTATTGTATCACAAAAAGCAATTGTAAAATCATTACATTCTTTTGATCCAAGAGTAACCCCTTTCGCCTTTGCTTTTTTCACAGTGTCATATTCAAAATCATAAAAGATAATTGGAATATTATAAGGTTTACAAATATCCATACATAATTTTGCTTCATTTTTAGCTTGAGTTGCATTTAATGCATATGTAAACCAATAAGCTCCAATAATTTTGATTCCTGTAGATTGACATGCTTTTGCATATTGATCAAACTTGGGATCTTTTGTTGTGCCATAGCCGGCACGTAAAATAATATAGTTAATTCCCGCAGATTTGAGTTTATTAAAATCGAGGTTTCCTTGCCAGTAACTAATATCAATTAATTTTGTGGACATATAAATCCCTCCTTGTATTTTTAGAACGCGAATATATTTCACGATATAAGAAAAAATAGAAATGTAAGATTAGAATATTGTATATAGATTATGTGTCAATGTTTAAGCAATTCTTTGCCAAATATAAACACAAAAGAATGGAGGCATATTGTTATGTGCTGTACCACTTCCATTTGTACCAGTAGTTGATGCTTTTGTCGTAATGGTATGAGTATGAGCACCATTAGAGTTGGCAGTACCAACTGTACCACTTACTTCACCAGCTCCAGAATATGGAATTGCTGGATATGAATCATCATTTGCAAAAGTTGTATTAATGCATTTTTTTTTAATTGTTACATTGTGAGTATGAGCACCATTATGAGCTGCACTACCACTTAAAGCAGGAATACTATGTGAATGAGATGGAAGATTGGCAGTTTTAAGAGATACCGAAGTTGAGCCGCCAGTTGCCCCAACAGCATAAGTATCAGTTCCTGAATATCCATATAAAAATTTTCCATCAATTCTTTGCCAAGTTCCTCCAAAATAAACATGCATTTTTTCGGCAGTGCTTAAATCTGGTGCGTTTGTAAGAACCGTTCCGTCTGGCTCGTAATTACACCATGTAAATATGTAACCAATAGGATAGGTGGCTTCAATTTTTTTATTTAATACATTACCTTGATTTGCAGAAAGTGGAACTTTAGCAGACGTACTACTGCAATTATCTACGATATTAGCATTTTTAACAAATACCTGTCGTATTGTGATATAAAAATTTTCAAAACTTTGCAAAATTAATTCTCTTGGAGATTTCATTGCCATTATAATTCCTCCTTGTGTTCATTAAAATCAACATCATTATTATTTTTAGAAGTTAAAGCCTCAAGATATTTCTGCACAACAAGCTGTGACTGTTCCATAATCATATTATAAGTTTCAAGATATTCTCCTGATAATTCAAAACCATAATTTATAGATTCAACAGACTCTTTATCATCAAGAGTTTTGATATACATTTTGAGCTGATTTGTATAAGTTTGATTATGTGTAAGATTAGTCATTTCCTTAATGTATAAAGTCGTGATTTCTTCTGGTGTAAACAATCTACAATTCTCCCCATCAGCATGATATGGCATATTCATTTGTGTAGCAATTGCAAGTTGAACGGCATTAAGTAAATTAGATTGATCTTCTGTTTTATAGGAAAATAATTTTACATCTCCATCAAGCTCCATATAAACTCCATGAATGATATTGAAATTACAAGCATTTGTTATTTCTTCGATCTTTTGTGCTTTTAATTCATCAAGAGTAAGTTCTCGTGAATCATCAGGTTCAATAGGAACGACAGGTTCTATAAGTTCAGATGATTTAAATATGCTGCCATCATTACTAAGTGAAAGAGTATTAGTTGTAATATCTTTTTGATAAACAGTATTAAATCCTTTGTATTTTCCTGATATTGAACCACCGCGTGTTAAAATATAAATAGTATCAAATGTAGACATATCTTCTAAAAGCAAAGATATGTCTACATTTTTATCGAATACAATCGTCATAATGTTAGAAAATAGTGAAATATTATCAAAATCATATATTTTATCATTTGACAGTTTGATTTTTTCTTTTAATATCGGCATGTAAATAGCTCCTTTCTTTATTAATAAACACCGCCTATTCTATTATATCTATATCTGGAAGATCATCTTTTTCTATTTTAGTGATCATTTTTAAAAAATCATCTTTTGTAATTGTTACACTATCATCAAAATATTTTACTAAAGTATCAAGATTGGATTTATCGTTTGTAGACATAAAGCCAGAAGTAGATGTGGTAACATTATTGTGATTATGACCAGAAGCAGCAGCACCTATTTCATTCAACGACCATGAAACATCTGCAGAACCATTTACGGATTTTTTTGCATTACCAATAGTAATATTTCGTGCTGTTCCCCAATTCACGGTAGTAATATCTGCAGATCCATTAAATGAAGTTCCATTGATTTTATGAGAATCTTTTAGAACAGTAGTTGTCCTGGCATTACCATTTAAAGAACCGTAAAAATTTGAAGCTACTACAGCGGCAGGAAATGTAACATTTTGGTTACTATCATATGAATAAATAGAACCATATCGGGCCATATTTGATGGAATTGTCCATCCAACACCGCCAAATCCCATTATACGTAAAACCTGTAAACCAAAATATTTTCCATCATTCCCAGAAGTACATCCAAATGTAAAACGAATTAAACCATATTGGCTACTAGGTGTATTTGCATAAGATCTAAATTTAGTTACATTAATAATATTCCAACCACTCCAACCAGAAATTTTTACCTTGTCTGCAAACGATACAAATGTACTAGGGGCTGATTCTAAAGAAGCATCAATCGTACAATAACATCCAGAGCTACCATTTGTAGAAACGTATAATGCAAATTTATTGAATTCAGTATAAACAGGAATTTTATCAGTATCTAATATAATTCTAAGCATGCATTTTTCATTAGCCATATTTTTACTATCTGACTTTCCAATTGCAAAACCAAAATCACCAGTACTTAATATCGAACACTTTTGAGCATCAGTTGCTTCATAATTAAGCCAAGTTTTACCGCTATCACGAGAATATTCAATAGTTATTCCAGCAGGTTTACCAAAAGCTAATCTATTCGCCCCTAAATCAGGAACCATAGCGGCATCAATACAACCAAAATCTCCAGAAAAATTTTTACCTCCCCATGATAAATAACTTTCTTTTACAGAATCAATAGGAATACTTATATTTCCTGAACCATCGAAATTAGCTCCATTATTGGATATAGCCCCGCCAGATACTTTAATATTACGAGTAGTTGTTAATTTGTCTGCACGAACGGCTGCTAATGCACTTGTTGCAGTTTTTACAGATGCATTAGAAATATCTGAAATCTGTGAAATAGAATGAGTATGGGTAGAAGGTGTATAACTTGTAGGTTTTCCAGTAATGTTTGTCCAATCAATACTTTCTGGTATTGCTACAATTTCTTCTGTAGCATTTGTTGGAAAATTTTCTTGGCGAGAAAATAATGACATCCATGTAAGTTTTCCGCTTCTATCATTTAATGTTTTTTCAAAAAATTTTACTTCGTTCCATGGGACAACATGATACCATACTTCTAATTTAGAACATTTATTTACTTCGTCTTTATAAATGAACCCTTTAAGATTATCCTTTATAAAATCAGGACATAAACTATTAATTTTATACGAAATTTTAACATTATAAAAATAGGAATCACCATTATTTTGAATGTAAAATTTAATATAAGCAAATCCGTTATCTCTTTGAGCTATAGCAATTTCATAATTAAAATTTGCCCAGGCAGTAGTAGTTACTTCGAATAATTTTGTATAATATCCAGTGCCTGTATTCTCGGAAAGAATATATTTATGTTTAAAATCAGATTTATTATTTAACTGAACATCCATTGCATATGTTAAGTCGCTCCATTTACTAGATCCGTCACCAACTTTATATCTTCCTTTGTTGTTTCCATTAGAAGTATAAGCGCATTCGCCTGTAAGCAAAATAGGATTTTTAGAGATCCAATTAGCTTCTGTATCGCACCTATTTTTAATTCGAGTATTTAATGTGTTATTTGCCATTTTACACCTCCTCATTTATTCAAAAAATTGTATTCATTAACATTAAAAACTATAGCAGCCTTATGAAAACTGCTATAGTTGGCTTTGTAAATCTATTCATCAGATATCTTAAGGATTATTGATTTTCAGATTCAATTTCATTTATAAATACATTTTCTAAATCAGAAACTAATAATTCCTCTAGACTAGAAACCTGACTTTTATTCGACAGTTATTCAGCTCCACCGCAATTTAAAATAAGCGTATTCGCACCATTAATAATTGCGTCTGTACTTACAGAAGCTACGGTTGCGTTAAGCGTTACATTTCCAGTTCCATCAAAGTTTACAGCAGTTGCAGTTACTCCACCTGTGATAGAGAATGCTCTTGCTGTAGAAAGTTTAACGGCAGAGTTTGCAGCACCGCCTACAGAACTTGAACCAGCATAGCTATGAGTATGGTTACTTGCAGCAGCTCCAATAGAAGCAAGAGTGATATCGGCAGATCCATCAAAAGATGCGTTACCAATCTTTCTTGCGGTTGCTAATTTGGTTGCTGTGGCTGCGTTTCCTGTACAAGCCTTTGCAGTCTCAGCAGTTGTTGCTGTAGCTGCGTTGCCGGTACATTTTGAAGCGGTAGCAGCATTTCCAGTGATAGAAATCCCCCATGTTCCTGATGCGCCACTACCAGTCTTAGTTACTGTATAGCCAGTGTAGTTTGCAGAATCAAGGAGTGTTCTCCAGGTTTTATCGATTCCGCCTGCATTACCATATCTATGATTTAAACTTCCACCATGTTCAGCCCAGATTTGATGAATTTCTGAGCTGCCATATGCCATATTAAATAAGAAACCATAACGAGAAGGCTGTCCATTAAGTTCACCCTCTATATTATAATAATGAACACTATTATTTTTGCTTGCCCAGTTTGCTACAGTATCGTCAGCAATGGTTTTAATAGTGTTTTCACCACATGCGTTAAAACTTGTATGTCCATGACTGGAATTTGCTTTTCCTGCAAGTTTAGTATCCATTTCAGATTCAGTATAATAACGATCATCGTGTGTGTGGCCGTTATTAGATTTTCCATCTAATGCTGCCTGTAATCCTGTTACGTTTGCAATAGTATGTGTATGTGAAGACGGTGCAAAAGTGGAAGGTTTTCCAGTTACTTTATCCCAGGCTACGGCATTTGCAGAAGCAGCTGAACCTGTAATGTTTGCAGTAATTGTATTTGACTTCGGATTATATTTTAATGCATCATTGTAATCTCTTTTGGTTTCTGTTGTATTATTTGAGAACCATACATGACGAGCGGCATCTACAGTAGTATCTGCGACTGTACCAGAAACATTTGTAGCCGTTCCTGCAGAACCTGCATATTTAACACTTTTATTTGCGTCAGCTGTATTATCTACGTTACCTAAACCAACTTGATCTTTTGTGTGAGTATGAGTGCTTGGTGTAAATGTAGATGGTCTACCGCTTACATTTCCCCATGTCACATAATCAGCTACAGCTTTTGAAGTTGGGAGTTTTGTAGAAGTGGATCCAGAAGCGATAGTAGAGTCAATCTGTTTTGTGGCTGCTTCACCTAGTGTAATTGAACCTGTTTTAGCAGATGTTGTAAGATTGGTTGTAGTTGTAGAATAATTAACTGTTGTTACAGCTTCATCACCAGAAGGAACTACAAGCCATTTTGGATCTTTTGCCATTGCAACTACTAAGTCGCCAATTTTTGCTGTTACATCAGCGGCAGTATAAGAATTATTAGCAGGTACAGTAATCTGAGTAATTACCTTATATGTGTCACCGACTACCGCAGATGTTGGAAGAGTAGTTGAGGTACCATTTGTACCAATAGTACCTTTAAATACCATTGCGTCAGAAGCAGCAATACTTGAAGAGATTTTGCTATCTACATACTGTTTGGTCGCAGGATGTAAATTAGCTGTAGGGTCAGCATTAAGAGTTACGGCTCCAGTAAATGTGCCACCTGCTTTTGGCATTGCATTATCTGCTTTTGTACCTTGAGCGGCGGTTGCATAAGCATTTGAAGCTGTGTAAGCAGCAGATCCAAGACCTTTAATTGCGACATCTGTAGCTGCACCAGTTCCAGTTGTGACAGAGATTGTACCATTTTTAGAACCTGTGGCTACTTTTCTTACGGCATTTGTAGCAAGTGTACCCTGTGCGGCTGTTGCATAATTACTTGTATTTGTATAAGCAGCACTGCCAAGACCTTTAACAGCAATATTATCTGTAGTTTTGCCATCAACAGTTAATTTTACAGTACCATTGTTTGTACCTGTTGCAAGTGATACAGACTGGACAGCTCCATCTGTAATAAGAGTGTTAATTTCGGCCGGAGTCATTGTGGCATATGTTAATTCTTTAAAAGTTTTAACACCATCACCAAATTTAATTTTGTAATCACCGGATTCTGTAATTTCAAGAGCGGCTTCACCTTTTAATAAAACTAAGGTAGAAGTGGCCCAATTTGTGGTTGTATCTGTTTTAAGTGAGATACGAGTGTTTAATGTCTTTGTAGCCATTTACATCATCCTTTCGCACTACCGCACTGCATTGTATATTCCGCATTTGGATCAAATGCAAGAGGGTAGTATTTAATATTATTATCATCCCATCGATAAATTGCGTTTGTGGTTGTATCGATATAGATAGCCTCTGGTTCACCTACCGATGGAAAAAGAGTGTAAGAAGCATATGGGTGTATCTGGCTTTTGCTGTCAATGTATGTCTTGATATAGTTTATGACTTCTTCAAGACCACGAAAGTTTAAAAACTGTTCTTTCATTACCCATCATGTCCTTTCTTTGTTATTTATTTACATAAAAAAAATAGACACCTTGCAATAGTGTCTATTTTAAACATACGCTTATAAAATTTAAGTTTAAAGATTTACGAGATTTGTGTAATGAGCATCTAGAGTCATCACTGAATTGTATAATGTCGAAATAATAAAACCTTTCGGATTACTAATTTGCTTATCATAATTACGCAGTACATTAACAACGTACTGAATATGAAACATTTTAACTTTTAAAAATGATGATTTTACAATATCAACTGAAATATCATTTCCGTTGATAGAAATATATTTCATATTGCTACATAATACTTCAACCATAACATCTACGATATTGTCAACAAGCTTTTGATCAATCGAACCAACAAACACTGCATCGTAATCTATGTTTGTTCGTATAGTATTAATACATATAGTATTATTATTTAAAGTATTATTATATATGGATGATTTTCCACTTGTGGAAGAACCAGCGGGTGGAAAAGCCACATGTGGAAAATCACCATCTGGCTCTACAGAACCCACATGTTGAAAATCCACATGTGGATCATCGCACACTTCATATTCATAGTAGAAACGTTTTGTTTCAATATCTTGAAATTTATATTGGATCAAATATCCATGATCTTTCAATTCCCTCCATGCACCACGAAAAGAAGTTTCACCATCCGTAGATTTGCTTAATAAAAAATCTTTGTACAATGTAAAGCCATCTAATGTAAGATATGACTCTATAATGGCAAGTAGCCCTTTAGCTTTAAGGGACAGTGTTTCGTCCCTTAAAGCCACGTTGCTTACCTGGGCATAGTAGGTTCTTTTCTTTCTGATCATGCCAGATTTTTTATCAGCCATTTTCTCACCTACTTATTTTTCATTTGCATTAATCGTTCTCTAGCAGATAATGGTTTCTTTTCTGGTATGGATCCAGAAATACTAATAGAATAGTCATCTTTGAATAATGTTTGAGTTTGAGTAGATTTCAAATCTTCCTCTATTTTCTTTTTATCATCTTGAATAGATTCGTACAGTTTATTGATGGTAGTTGCAGGATATTGAAGGCCACTCATAAATATCAAATTTGTTTTAGTTTGATATCCAACAAATAAATCTCTCCAATATCCAAATTGAAGCTGCAGTTCTGTAGTGTTGATTGAAATAGTTTTTCTTGTGTTGGAACTCTTGATTCCACAATAATACAAAGGATTACGAGATTCAATATCACAAAATATGTTGTCTGTAACTGCCTTCTTTAGATCTGCTGTAATGTCAGATTGGTTTGGCTTTCTTGAAAATGTGTTCAAAATCCCATATCCTGAACATTCTAACATAGAACAGATTTCACTATAATCATAAATGCCGTCTATAGAAGTAGAAACATCGGAAACGAGAGAATAGACAACTTCAGCCAAAATCTCATTACTTTTCGAATAATTAAGTTCCTTATTATTATCTACGATAAAAATAGTGTGCTTTGCAGTTTCAATTAATTCCCTCAATGCTTCATAAGCATTTGTTTTAGCCTGAAGCGATTCTGAAAAATTAGGTATTGTAACTACCGGGATCACAATCTTATTTAATTCGGATTCAATAAGCTCTGTTAATAAAGCGCACATTCCGGAAAATGTTCCTCCACCAATAGATCCAAATACAAAAATATATCTGCCAGTTAAATGGCGTTCAATATATTTCAATATGTCTTCATAATTATTTGCTAAATAATTTTTAGAAACATTTCTATCTTTGTGGCAGCCATTTGCACCTTCCAGATGATAATAATGAATATTATCTGTGCCTAGACTCTGCAGGTCTTCCAGTGCGCTATTAATATAAAAACTATTTACTCCATATTTTTTAAATGCAGCAACTTGATTCCCTCCGCAAGCACCAACACCGAGGAACGAAAAATTATTTTTCATCTTGATTACCTCCGACTATTTCAATTCCAGATTTTGTAATGTAATACATTTTTTCTCTGCCATCGGTTCCAGATTGACAAATCAAATTATTTGCGATCATGAAATTGATATGTTTCCAGACAGTGCTTCTGGTCACATTTGTAATTTCCATCTCTTTAATTGTTAATCCGAAAATAGCAGAAGTAGCACCACTTTTAAATAGAGTTGTCAAAATCAAATAATCAGTTCGGCTAAGTTCTGCAGAGTGCTTATCTGTTCTCAAAATTTCTCACCTCTTTCTAAGTATTCTTATAAGTTGATATGGTTTCACAAGTGTTCGTAATTAGATTATAATTAATATTGTTCAAAAAGTCAACAAAATGATTAATATATAATCAAAAAGTTTAAAACAAAAACAACTAATAAGAATATTAATATGATATAATGTAAATACCAGAGGTGATGAAATATGAAGATATCATACGAGAATTTATTTTTATACTTTTTTAAGAATAATATAAATATGCTTGAGGCATCTAAAAAAAGTGGTGTAAGCAGAAATACACTTATGAAAATGAAAAAAAACGAACCAGTTCATTTAAATGTTATTCTCGCGATTTGCGAGGCATATGATTTGGATTTATTTGATGTGGTAGAAATAGTAAGAGAGTAGAAGAATTATCTTATTAAGTTCTTCTGATTTACTATTTTTTTATCTGAATCTCATATTTTTGTTATTTAGATACTAGGAAAATTTTCTCCCACAGATTTAATTTGTAGCAAACAGTCCTTTAATAGATGCTGATGGAATAGCTTCGTATCCTTCACCAACAAGTCCCTGAAGATTTTTAATAGCAGTAGCATTTGCTGCAATTTTAGGTTTTTCTGTTGCCATATCAGTTTCAAGAGTTTTGACTTTTCCTTCAACTGTCGTTACTCTACCTGAAACAGCTGTAATATTATCTGCGTTTGTTTTATCAGCAGCTTCAAGTGTTGGAATTTTCTTTTCTAAAGTATCAATTCTTCCAACTGCGGCTGTTAAATCTTTAGCTTTTGCATACTGACTCAAATCAGAATCAGCAAGAGCTTTTGATACATATTCTGCAATGTAACCTACAATATCTTTAGATGTAGCTGTGTCTGGAAGAGTACCGATAAGAGTTTTCAGTTTAGTGATATCTTCTTTATTAGTCTTGATCTGGCTGTTCATTCCAGCAGCGTCAGATGCATGACTTGAAATCCAGTCAGAAATTTCCTTTAAAGTGTCATAGGCTTCTGGAGCACCATTAACAATAGAAGCAACAGCATCAGATACCGCTTTCTTTACAGAACCATCGCCAGTACCATTTAATGTTGCAATAGCTGTTGTATTCTTGTTTACTTCCGCTTTTAATGCAGTATCATCATAATGACCAGCTGTTACAGCTTCTTTAATATAAGATACTACATCTTTGGATTTTGCACCTGCTGGAATAGTACCAACATAAGTCATTACTTCACCTTTTGCTTTTGTAGCAGATCCTGCCACATCAAAATCTGTAACTGACTTTCCAGAATCAATTAAATTACCATTTGCATCAAGCCCCGCAAGGTGGCCATTAACCGCACCAGTTACTTTGTCAGCTTTTCCACCATCTTTAGGGAGAGTAATAGTAAACACAGCATCTTCGGTTGTAACAGGAGCAGTTTTTGTGTAAAAATACAGTGTAAATCCGTCAGTTGACTGAGAAACAGTCTTAATAGAGCTTTTTACTGCTTCAGATATCTTTGAGTCGATTTGCACATTATGAAGTGATAAAAACTCTGTAAGATTAGAAAGTGTAGCGAATTGTAATTTAGCCATAATAGCTTCCTCCTTCAATTAGTTAAAAATATTTGTTAATTCTTCAGTGGAAATACCACTGATTTTTTTATCTAAAGCACTATCCAGTTTTGCATCTAATTGCTGATCAATAATATTTGATACAGTTTCCTGAATTGTTTCAAGGACAAATTTCTTTGCATTTTCAGCAGACATATAATTTTGTTCGGCAATCCAGTTTTCAGTAATATATTTATCAGTACGATATGTTCCGTCTGTTTGCAAAAAATATAGAACAATTGAGGTTCCTTGCATTTTTGTAACAGTCATTTTTCCATGTAGTTCTGGATCATGAGAAACAAAAAATAGAATATCTTCGGCAGAAGATTGAATAGCAGGTTTAGATTGGCTAATAATATATTGGCCTTTAATTTTATATATACCATCTTCAAGAGATGAAATATAAACAGGAGCATTAAGTGAACCTATCAAATTTTCAATTGGTTTGTCAGATAATTTATTATACGAAAGACTATTAATATAATCTACAACAGTATCTTTATCTTCAAGATTGCCAACAATATCATCGAGCAATTTTGTAACATCGACAGCTTTAATATATTGATCAAGTCCAATTGATGTTTTTACCTGTTCGATAATATGCTGTGCATCTTCATCTGTCATACTCATATCAAATGAATAGAGTAATTTTCCATTGGAGTAAAACATAAAGTTTGATCCAACAAATTTAATATCCGTAATCTGATTGGTCCCATATATATAATGTATTTTGTTGTCTTGAGAAATCCAAGCCAGAGATTTTGTATCCTGAATAAAACACATGCCAGGATATTTTAATATTCCTCTATCAAGAGCTTTCTCAGCTATAGCTTTTGTTGAGGCAGAAAACCAAGATGGGATTAATGCCATTTTGTGATCACCTCGCTTTGCTTAATTCATCATATTCAAGTTTTGTAATTTCAATTATTTCATATTCATAGCTATCAGGCGGGAAATCATATAGACCTTCAATGTGCCAGCCATGCATCCCGTCCGAACTAAGAATAGCTTCTGCTTCCTGAATATTACACAGAAGCAATAAGTTATTTTTTTCTTGATATTTTATATAGAAAATATTTTTAAGAATATCTATGATTTTATTATCTTTTAATACTTTATAATACATTTGGCACCTCTTTAAATAGGCAAGGACATTTCTGTCCTTACCTTAATATTATCCTTCACATGAGATTGAGAACATAATAAGCACTCCGGCAGTCTGAGGATAATAGTATCCATTAATTCTACCTGGAGTATCATCTCCACCGTCAACACCATATAACCATGTGCCAGGACTTTGATCAACATCAGCAGATCTTGTAGGATATGCTTCATAAATATTTGGAGTTGAAACTTTAGCTCTACGTCTCACAAAATCACTGGTCATGAAAGAAATAGTAGAATCCGTTTCTATAGAATATGGTTCGCCAGATATTGTTGGATCAATTTCATATACAGAAGGAATATAGAAATAACATTCTGATGTAGATGTTGTTTTTGCTTTATCAGCATTATTAGCAATTACATTTACTTTCTTAATAAGAGATTTCCATAAAGGAGGAATTGCCTTTGGTAATCTGGTATTCAACCATGAGTTAAGCGAAGATTTAGCCCATCCACCGGAAATATTTCCATATGCACAGTTTGCACTTAGAAGGTTTTTGCCGATAAATGTAATGTTTGCTCTCTTAGTTGTATTATCGGATAGATAATATTCTTTGTACTTAGCAACCATCATTGGAATAGTCTCATGTACCCAAGCAGCAATATCCTTGCATTCACCATCACCAAGATCTGCATACCACAGTTTAGCCCAATGAATCTTTCCTTTTGCATATTTCTCATATTCGCCATCATCAGCTTTTGAACATCCAAATACAAGAGTAGATGGAATCACAGGGATTCTGATAGCAGAAAGAGTGGTGGTTGACACTTCATTACCAGTCAGATTTGAACAATATATATAAGCTTGTTCGCTTCCGGCTTTATGTCGGATAACAACAAGCTCTCTATCTGCAATACCTGCTGGATTTGTACTCTTTGTTCCCCAGTTAAGGTTTACATTTGAGCTATACCATAATCTGAATCCGTTTGAACCATTAGACTGGAAGCATTGTGCAAGAGTTGCACCAGAAGTATTTCCTGCGTCAAATTCAAAATCGATTGCAAATGTGAAGTCTCGGTCAATATCCATAATGGTAGTATTAGTATCAATATAATTGGTACCATCAAATTCAGTCGTTTCAGATATGAATTCTTTACTTTCCACATCGTCATAATTATAATCAACACCAAGTTTAAAGTTTAATGTATCTGCTTCTTTAGTCTTTTCTTTTTCAAGACTCATCTTCATCATTGTGTAGAGTTCAACTTCAGAAAGATTTCCAAGATCTTTTCCATCAAAGTATCCTGTAGTATACTCACAGGAATCAAATACTGTATAAATCTTCTTATTTCCTGTAACAAGACCGGATTTATCCCATTCTTTGAAGAGATAATACTTAAATGCAGATTCTTCAGCTGTATATCTTGGAGTTTCTCCTTCATATTCAATAGTTGAACCAAATGGCCCAGTAGAAGACTGCAATACAGTTTCAGATGCATTTAGAGTTGGTTTCAGAATATATTCAACAGTATAATTACGAATAACTGGATCATATACAGCAGTAATTACTCTATCCGCAAATATTTTGGTAAATGCAGAATCCCAACGTTTAAATACAAAGTCATTTTCAACTGTACTCGGAATAGTAGGAGTTTTAATAGGATTTAAACTTCTTGTAAGAGGATCTTCACCATCTGCTCCTTTATCAACATACTGAATATCTAATACTGTATGAGCTTCATCAGCATTAACACATGTAATCTTATACTGTACGATTAAAGAATCGTAGGAGACCTCAAGATTAGACCAAATACCTTTTTGTTCATCTGTTCCGATATACTCTTTCAATTCCTGATCACGAATTACAGGGATGTGAATTGTTCCGGTGAGAACCGAATGATCTGTATTAAATTCGTTTTCATCTTTTCCGGAAAGTTTCGCTAGTACTTTTAAGATATCAGTATTATCCAAATTCCAATTAATACCTGTTACAGTTACAGTCTTCAAAGATTTAATAGCTTTTTTAATAATACTTAAAGCGTCAATTTTAGAGTTCCTACAAATAAAAGTTTCAAGATTTTCATAAGAAGGAATAACTAAATCAGTAAGATTCTGTAAATCTTTAAATGTAAGAGTATTAATTGTTGCAGGAAGATAAGCATGTGTAATTTTTCCATGTGTTGCAAATGATACAGAAGAAATGATTGTTCCTGAAGCATTTAATTTCAGAAGATTTTCACATGCAGAAAGGTTAATAGAACCGGTAAGATTTGGACAATTTTGAACATCAAGTTCTTCAAGGAGAACGTTATTACCCATATTCAGATTAGTTAAGAAAGAGTTTTGATATCCTTCTGTATCATTACCAATAATAAGAGTTTTCAGTTTAGAAGCCTTTGAAAAATCATTATCATGGATGTAACATGCTGATAAGTTGTTTAAAGCCTGAATTCTGGATGCACAGTAGATCAATACTGCAGTATCATCCATATTCGTAAGATTTGTGGTAATTTCATATTCCTGTCCAGCTTTTGCACGTACTTGAGTTGGATTAGCTGAGTTACCGTATAATACAGATATATACATATCAGAATATGGAACAATTCTTAATGTGTAATCTGGTTTTACAACAGCTTCTTTAGGAGTGTTACACCTGAACATAATCTGGTCAGATTTTACATCTGTATGTACAAATTTAGTTCCCATATATGCATGCTGATCACGTTCCCATTGTCTTCTTTGATATTTTTTACGCCCGTTCATCATTTCCTGAAGGAATCTAATAGTTCCCGCCTGGTATGTACGTAAATATAATCTTTCGTAATGAAGTCTCCACAATTCTTCCGGGAACATTTCTTGCCATGTATCAAATTCATTGATAAGGTGAGTGTCGCTCCAACAGTTTGCATTTACTGACTGATATAGATTACGTAACTGTGGTTGCATTAAATCACGAATACGGCACCATAATACACTTTCAGCGGCATTAAAGATATAACCAGAAGATGGATTTCTGTCTGTTTTATAGTCAGTATCTTCTTTACCATAGGACATAGTAAGCTCTCCGCTATTATTTATTCCCAAGCCTGTATCGTTATCGTAATCCCAAAAGTCAAATCTATAACCATTATTTATTGCTGCTTTAGAATTGTCTATTATATAGTATTGCGCCTTCTCGCCTGCTTCGGCTGCTTCAGATGCACTCATATAATGTTTAGCCCAATGAGGAAAGACATTTTTGGCTCTATTGTCTATCATTGTATATCTCAATGTGAATAAATATAAATATTCAGCAGCTTCTTCGATCATCCAATCTCCAAGATGAGCAACAAAATCTTCATCAGAAGAAGTAATAACAAATTCATAAAAATCGCGCCAGATTTGACGGTTATTTGTACGAATCTTTTCCTTTACTTCATCTGTAGAAATAGCAGTGCCGTCTTTAGAATCCCCACAACAATCATAGCGGAATTCAAACGAACCATCCCAATTATTGTAAAGGTTATCGTAAGCGGTATTGCCTGTTTTCCATTCTGTCTTTGTAATTGGATATTTTATTGTTCCATCTGGATTTATTACGCCTGTCTGGAATGCTGAGTTCGGGAGAGTATTATCAGAAATTTCAATACAGAACTCTTTCATGTCATCTGGGTCGTAGGCTCTTGTAACGTCAGTCTTCTTAGAATCACCCATATTACCTAGAGAATAAAAATGCCAATCAGTATCTTGGAATTCTCTATGAGTAGAAACATCAGGATCACTCTCCTTAAGGAAGATCACACAATTAACAAACTCCATAGAGTTCTTGACTTTCGGATCTTTTCTTGTTGCCGGATTTGAATAAGGAAGATAGTCATTAAATCGTTTTTGAAGTAATGCATTATTAGTCATTTCAGAAGAGGCCACATTTACCTTAAAGTTCCACCAGTTATTAGGAATTGAATTTCTTGTAAGAGATATCTTACCTGTTCCGTCAATAGTTTTACTTCCATCGCCAAGTTCAAGTATTGTCTTATAATCTGGATCTAATGTGATTTTGCTATTAACCTGATGTTCTCCATCAAAGCAGCAAATAACATCAATATTTCTTGCAGCAAAACCATATTCATTAGAAGTTGTACCTTGTCCAGCATGATAACAATTCGTGAATTTCCAGTTATCAAGCACAGGATCACCATTTGTGTAAATACATTGCATTGATGTATTTTTTACAAAATCTTTTTTATCATTTGTAAAGTGTGGTGCTTCAATTTTAATAATCCTTAAATCCGGACACGCTTTTGCAACTGATTCAGGAGTGAGAGAATTGTTTTCATCATAAATTTGATTACGCTCAAATCTAGCAATCATGTCATCTGCATCTCTTGCATCTGCAATGAAATTAGCGAGAATATCTGTATCTGTTAGAGAAGCAGAATATGCTTTCATTCTATAAATATGCACATCGCAATCATCACAACCAATTGTAATTGGAAGCGGTTCATACTGATACAATCTATGTACGTCATTATAGATCATAGGTCTGCCACCGACACCATCTTCATAAGTCATTATAATAGATGTCGCACCATCAGTTTTAGTATCAAGAGCATTTATATTAAACTCGTATTCAATAATATCTTCTTCACTGTATGGAAAATATAAACTGCTTGTTGAAGAATAGATATTTGCTTCATGTACATTCATTTCAAGACCAACAGGATTTGCATCTTTTTTATTGATACAAGATAGGAAAGTAGCGGAAGCATCACGAACATTTGTAGTTTTGAATACAACTTTAAATTCAGAACCAGTCTGTTTTGGATCAATTCCAAAAAGATTATAATTAATTTTAACAGTTGTTCCGGCTTTTACACAAAAGTATTGGTTTCCATCTTTATCAATCTGATATCCACCATTTGACCAGTCAAAATTATCGGATACTGTCATTGCGATATTTGAATGATTTTTATCAGACCAAAGTCTGTTTGTATCACTATTTGAATATCCAGTTGGATTAAAATCAAATTCAAGATTTGCAGTTACAGGCTCAACATCAATATCCAGCTTCTCAATATTTGCTTTAAGAATCTTTGTAACTTTTCGGCAGGAGATAGTCAAATCATGACTTCCAACATCTGAAGATTTATAACTCCAAGTCTGTACGGTACGATTAACAGATAATGTAGATACAGTATTTCCATTTACAGCTAATTTTACTGTTGCAGGATTGTGATCAGGATCATATACAACATATGGAATATTTGTAGCATGATACTGCTGAGTGGTAAATTCCTGCATTGCACAACCAATAATAGGAGTTCTTTCATCTGGATTAACCCAGATAATATCTTTAATGATTGTAGATGATTGAATAGCCTGGTTATTTACAGTAGCTGTCATATATACTTTCAGTAAATGTGCGCCGTGAGATTGTTTGGTTAAAACATAAGACAACTGTCTACCAGAAGCAGTGGTGTTTACTGAATCTAATTCAACACCGTCAAGAATAAAGTGTACTGTCTTATTAATATTTCCATAAGGGATATATCTGAATGAGACTTCATCAGAATAGAAGAGTGTATCATCAAAAGAACTCTCTAATTTAAAATCAACAATTGTGATTGTCCAAGTTTTTGTTGAAAGAGTACCAACACTATCAGTGATTGATAATCTGATAGAATTTGTACCTGTTTTAAGAAATTCTGTAAGATCAATACTATTTCTACCTTGACCTACTGTAAGAGTAGACACAGTTGTATTATCAACTTTCCATACAGCTGTACCAATACCTGTGGAATCACCAACATTATCAACTGATGACCAAGTATATTCAATCACAGCTTTATTGCCAAGTAGGAAAATAGCATCGGCCGGAGTAACACGTTCAATTGTCATTGTAGAAGTAGTAGTTCCGCCGCCGCCTCCACCTTGAATCGTAAATGTTTTAACGGTTTCTCCATTTTCTTTCCAATAGAAAATGTTATCAGCATAATCAACATCATATTCAGTAGATGCCGGATTTTCTTCTAACTTTTTAACTCTTCCCTCTAAATTATCAAAATTTGTTCCTAGGCTATCAACGGCTTCTTTATTTCCGTCAACAGTCTGTTTCATGTTGTTGACTGTATTAGTTGCTTGAGACACATCTTCCTTGAGCTGTGGAATTTCTGCTACAGATGTTTTCAGCTTTCCAATAGCATCTTCATTGGTTTTAATTTTAGTATCACGAACTGTATCAGCTTCGTTTATTTTATCTAGAGAAGATGTTAGAACGGTAATTTTCTGTCCATTCTCAGCCTGTTGCTTTTGAATAGACTGAATACTATTGTTAATAGGAGTGATATTAGCAGCTATCCATTCAGTAGAAGGATCAATTGAACCAAGTTCAACAGAAGTAATAGGTTCTTCAATTCCTTTCTGATAAAAACTCAAAACACCTTTTCCATCAGAAGTAGTGTATTTTGCCTGCAATTTAGATAGGCTGTCAATATCAATTACTGTGTGAGCAATTTCTTTTTTACTATCTTTATATAACAGAGTAAGAGTCTGATTTGCTTTTATATAAGAAATATCAAGATTTGCCAATCCATCCATATTATCTATGGCATTTCTAAGCAAAGAAATAGAATCATTAATACTTTTTTCTTGTGTATCAATTTCTGTTTTAGTGTAATAATTTATTAGAGAAGATGTATTATTGATCTCATCTCTGATTTCACTCATAACAGATTCTTTGATGTTATTCAGCTTTTCATTGACTTCAGTAGCTGCATTTTTAGCTTCAGTAGCAGCTTTTTTTGCTTCCTTTGTGTATTCTATAACTTTCTTTTCAAAAGAAGTCATCCATCCAGAATCCGAAGGCTCGATTGCTCCATTAATATCAATACCCTGTAAAATATTAATTTTTCCATTAGGTCTCGTGCTCCATGCATAAATCAGATTATCAACTTGTCCTGTTGCACGAATTTCAAATATATATTCACCTGGTGATCTGGTAAGTTTATCATCAATTAACCACCCAAAACAAATATATTGACTATTACGTTTTACATTGACAATGGAATATTCTCCAGGAGTTCCACCAGTTAATTTATCACTATAACGAATACAAATCGTCATTTCGGATAAATCAATACCATCATAGTATCTTGGAATTTTGAATGGTATGTACTGACTGTTTGATTCTTGCGTAATATTGATCTGCGAAGAATCCATCGTAATATTTTTATTTTCATCTACAGTAGAATATTTTTCGTCATTATATTGGTTATATTGATCATAGCCGGATACAATCTCATAATCATCTCCTGCATATACAGCTACACCATTATCATCTGAAGCAAGCGTCATTGCTTCAAATGATGTAGCCATAGCTTTTCTTTTTGCGTCTTTAAATGACATTTGCTTCCTCCTTATTTCAATAATTTATCTAAATTGATCATCTGCATACTTGGCACTTGGTCAAGATTTATAACACCATCCTGTACTCCGTCAGGATCTTTTCCTGTAAGATCTTCTGCAATAAGAGCAGAAAGATCATTAATTTCAATACCCTCTCCAGTATCTCTTCCATCTCTGTCAGTTAAAATAACTTTTTTATCATCAGTATTAATATGAATATCTTGAACCATTCTATTATAAGCATCTTCGGTCATAGACATCATATTTTTTTGAAGAGCTTCCATGACAAGCAGTCTTTGATCAATTTCATCAAGCATTTCATTTGGTTCAAATTTAGCAAAAGCAGCAAGAGGGGAAACATGGATGGTTCCAGACTGAGTTTTACGAACATAAGAAGTAGTAGAATCATCTTCGTTAGATACTAATTTAAGAAAGGTAAACGACACTTCAATATCACCGGCTTCAGCTGTTAAATGTGCTGATGCAGGAATCAAATATTGTATATAATCATTTTCATACATTAAGTTATTCGGAGTAAGTTGAATCATTTTAATTTTCCTAGTTATTGGAAGTACATATCTCATATATACCGTACAATCTGACATATCAATTTGTTCTCTATATAATTTTGCAACCACAATTTGTATATCATCCACATAACTACTTCGTTCAATAATTTTTTCTTTCACAGTAGTTATAACAGTATTTTCATCTGTAATTTTTAATGTGTACATTGCATTCTCCTTTCTGCTTTTATTTAAGGCGATATTATTGGCTGGTCCTTGGAATCTGCATCTGCAATTATGACAGAAAATTCATTTGTACTAATATACCCTGTGATCGGAGTAATATCTTCCCATTTTGACCATTGTGAGCAAGTGGAATCTTGATAAAAAACGCGTCTAAATATATAATATTCTTGCCTAGAGATGGTATTACTATTATCATTAAGTGGGATAACATATAGAGTTTGAAAAATAAATATTCCATTAAAATTATCATCAGCAATCAATAGTTTTTTTACATCCCCATATTGAATTGAATTTGCAATATCTTTGGATTGAGGTCCATTTTGAATATCACCGTTAAAAGTTGCTGCATAATACCAGCCAGAAGAATGTTTATTGTCAGCATTATTAAGTATTTCATCAGAAAAAACATTCCAATCAGTTATTAATTCTATACCTACACCAGAAATGCCTATTTTTTCCTGAAGTTCATAAATATTGCTCATAGCAGAATTTATATTTGTTTCATTGTTTTTTATTAAAACTTTTATATTATTGATATTTTCTTGATGAGCAACTTTGGTTTCATAATTATCTATAATTGATTTATCTAATTTATTTTCTTCAAGTTTTTTTAATCTGTTGCCGATATCAGTCTGTTTTTTTTCCCCTAATAAAACTGTCGTATCGTCTAAATCATCTAAAATTTGATTTTCATACAAAACTTTATAAAGAGCATTAATTAAGGCTTCATGAGAAATATTAGTGTTGATTATTTGATTTAATTGCTCTCCAACAGCACCAGCATCAGCGATAGAACCTTTTGATTTAATCGGATCTAATATCATATCCAATGTAGGGCGATGAGAGAGTGTGCGATAATCAATTGGAGCATAACCGCCTTGAATTTGAACAACTTGTATACAGTTATTATCTGTATTTATGTCTTCACCGCAATCGGTAGTATTATTTACTTCATTTTCAGCCATTTTTTCACCTTTCCTTTCATATAAAGAAAAGGCCATATAAAATGACCTTTTCAAATTATTTCATTTGCCATATTATTTTTCCAAAAATTTTATAATATGGCTTTATCTCAGGTTTATAACTAAATATGTGACAATCTATCCAATCCATTAATGGGATTACCCATGCAGCTATAAACATCCATAATAATGAAAACGGCAAACATATCATTCCGTCAATATTGTATGGCATATTACGATAGTCCCAAATGTGATAATTTGTATTGAAAATAATTCCAAATATATACTCAACAAAAGTTGCAAATATTGTGCATAAAATAAGCTGTAATAAAAAATCAACCTCATATGTAAAAATATTATTTAAATAAATCATTGGAATTACACAAATGGATGCACAGAACATCATAGTAATATCCGATCTGCCTCTAAATAAAAGTTCTATACATACATAAATATATCCCGAAAATGTTAGAAGCAATAAATATTTTATAAAATTCTTCATAAAATCATCCTATTCTTGAATAATAGTTTCATTTTTTTTATCATGCTTAACTAAAAAATCTTCAATAATAGCATATTGATTTGGTGTTGCTGTTTCACAATATGGCAACTCAAAATCATTTTTAGATATCTGAAATAAATTTACATCAATTTTTGCATTAGAGATAGGAGTGATTTCTTGAGTAAATTTTTCAATAGATTCAGAGTCATTTGGATCAATATAATAACCATCAGAATTTTTTTTTCCATATTTTTTAATCGCTGCATCAACAGCCTTTTGATAATCTTTTAAGTCATTTGATAAAATGCGGATGTTTTTATAAATTGCATAACCGGTTAAACCAACTGCTTCATTTGTAAAACCAGGCTGATTAAGTGCATCAAATAAAATCTTAATTACTGTATTTGTCATTTCCATATTATGATTCTCCTTTTATTCTGTTTGTAAATTTAATTTGTTCTGCAGATCATTGATTTGCGTTTGTAACAATTCGATTTTTTCTATTATTTCTGCATGAGTATGGCAATCTCGAATTTTTTCAGAAGCGGCATCACTTATATTATTTATTTCGGATAGTGACGAAATATTTGTATCTCCAGTTAAAATAATATTATCTGCTTGAATTGAAATATCCGATGTGTTATTTGTGTATTTTTTTAATCCAATACATGGATTTTCTAAAGAATACATTTGCAGTCGCAGTGTTTCATAAGAATCAGTCATAGCCGTTTCAAAAATAGTTAGTGGATTATTAGTGTTGATTTTATACAAATTACATATAAATTCACCACCAGATAATTTAGTAAATGTAGAATTTAGTAAGTTTGCCGCATCAAAAGTAGTATTATAAATGGTAATATCTTTGAAATTATCTTTTGAAAATAAAGAAGCAATGTTTTTAGGTGTGATAAATTTTTTACCAATTAAATCGGAAGTTAAATAGTTTTGATCAATGGCTTGAATAAAACCACATTTAAAATCTAACGAATTAAATTGCTCTTTATTAGAAGATAAAAATTGAGAAATAACATTATTTATATCTATATCAGATATAGATCCGCTAGAAGAAGTAACGGTATTAGATACTTTAGATGTAAAAAATGGATTTGAAAATAAACGTTGTACGACATCCGCGCTTATTACATAACTTGATGAATCGGAAGATTTCTGAACTCCTTGTACAGATCCTCCATCATGATTACTTTGATTCATTGCAACATTTAATAAATTATTATAATCTACACGCCGAGACTTGTATTGAATGCTATTTGAAAAAGTAATAGACATTTGCTCGTTTAAATCCATAGGATTATATTGTATTTTTATTACTCTTAATTTTACATAAATCTCATCGTCTAGACCAAGATAGATATAATCATTTACGTTTAGTTTATCGTGATATAATTTAAACTCTGGCAGAGCATATATATTTTCAATTGTATCTGAATATGTATATTGCGGATGAGATTCGATATATAATTCTTCTTTTGCATCATTAAATAATTGAAAACTTTTTTCAACAGCAGTAGAAGTATCATCTATAGATGTTATTATAATATTTTCATTAGAATAAGAAGCTTGTGTATATAAATGCTGAATAATCTGCTTTTCTTCATCTGTAAAAGGTTCAGATCCAGACAGTATATTATCAAAGTTTTTTTTACCCCAATTATCCAAATCAACATCGGCAATTAATTCTTTTCTTTTAGACAAACACCCGGATAGTCCATTACAATAACCAATAATATCCAATTCAATATATTCAGGATTTCCATGATCGTCATTTTTTATTTTTCCATTTTCATCAAAAACTTTTACTTTTACTTTAAATGGATCAGTAATGGTGAATTCAAAATCAGCAGACTCTGGTTTTCTCCCTTCGCTTATATAGTCATATTCAGCTTGACGTTGATTTAATGCCGATTCTGCCCGCTTTTTTAATTCGATATAATCGCAATAACTCTGATGCATTTGATATCCATATTCTTCTTTATATCCTGCACTTGTTATATATTTATATCCTTCACCAAAACCATTTTTTTTTAATTCATCAATACAATTTTGGTAAGTATTAATTTTCACCTTTAATTCATCTATACCATAAAGCTTCCAATTAATCTCATATGCTTTTAACACAGTTTCTGGTTGGATATAATATCCAAATGTTGGATTAAATTCAGATATCTCAGTATTATCACCATTATATTTTTCTAACTGCATTCCACAGATTTTAACACCTAATCGAGCAGTAAAAGCAATATTAATCATATTACTATTAATTACTTTATCTGTTCCAGTTTTTATAATCCCTTTTACAAGCTGCCAAGTATTCGAAGTTTCATCTATAACACTGTCCAAAACTATAAAATCATCTCCAATGTTTCCACAGTGTAATTGAAATTCTCCTCTAAAACCACTTGAAGATGGTGCGTCATACATAATATAGCAGCTCAAAATATAAGTTTCGCCTAACTCAATAGGGATTTTTCGCTGCGTTATTCCAAACCGGCCATGAGACGGATTATCTAACAGTGTTTTTGGTATAAAATGAATACCTCTTGTAATACCACTAGGAAGACTGCTAGAATCAACATCAAATAATTCAAAATTATTAGCATATTCAGGATATAACATTTCCCAAGAAGTATTTAGAATTACTGGATTAGAATTCGAAAGTAAATTACCAGTTCCAGAAGGAAAAAATTTCCATTTTTCCATTTCTTCTTCTGTATAATGGTGATTTGATATACGATATTGCATTGCAGCAGTAATTTCTGGAATGGTATAATTTTTAATAGATTGATACAAACTCCAATCTTCTTTATTTTTTTTTAATGCATTTATGTCGAAATTATTATTATCATCTACATATAATGCTCTCAATCCCATAAGAATAGCAGAATTAGACGTGTAAGCAGATTGTAAAGTATCCATATCACAGTCGGTCCAAGTATTCTGCACAGAATCTATAGGAACTCTATTAGTCAATTCTGTCAGTTTTTCATTAATAGCATTATAACATTGAGAATAACGAACATATTCTAATCTATGATCTTCTTTGTATTTTATATAAGCTCTGTATTTTTCTATAAGAGTATTATCCATGTAAGGCTCTCGTTCAAAATGAGAAAGATCAGTCATTACATTTGATGCGTAATTAACTGCAGCTACATCATAGTCTTCTAAACCTTCTACATAAAATTGTGTTATGAGAGAGTCGTCTCTTGAAGTGGTAACATTATTTTGAATATTTCTAAAACCTAAAAATATACCTGTATCAACACCAAGGGTTTCAGGACGATATACATTAATTGTCATATTGATAGTATCAAATTCAAAAACGCATCTACATGCCTGAGCGACATCTTGAGTCAAAAAAGTATATACGGACTTATTGTCTACTTCATAATTGGTAACATAATTTGGAAGTATATTCCGATCACTATATGGTACAAGACTATCTTCAGAATATGGATCTTTCCCAAAATCATTATTTGTTGAAGAATCTACATATCCAATATGCCAACCAACAATGTCTGCTCCAGAATGTTTTAAAATTAAATGTAGCAAACTTAAATCCTCAAGAGTTGGATCTACTTTTAATTCATCTTGATTGTAATAAAATTTAATTTGAAAAAACGTGTTATTTTCAAGTTCATCTTCAGCATCATATTCATCAAGTGCCGTTTTAATTTCATTATCTGTAGCAGATGGATGTTCTGTTATATATTTTTTTTTATAGTTGTTTTTTAATTTTTCAATCAGAAGATCCTTATGTGTTGTTTTGTACATCACCTCGTAAGAATCTTTTTCTCCGGTATTAATATTGAAGTCATTTAAGGAATATTGAGACAACATAATCTCATAAGATTCAGCTGTAATATCTTTCGTTTCTTTGGTTCCATCATTATTTTTAGTAGGTGGATCCATTATTTTAAACCAAATACCATCACAGTATAATTCCATTTTTTCTTCTAATTCATCGTATCCATTAGATAAAATAGATTCATCAATATATTTATTAACCGTAAATGATAACTCAGCGGTGTTATTCGTATTTAACGAAAGAGAAACAGTAGAAGTATCAATTCCATTTAAAGCGCAAAAAATACGTTTTCCAGGTTTTGCCAAATAAATAATAGAAGGTTCTGTCCGTCCAAAAATATCATAAGTTTGTATTTTTTTCATACAAATGCACCTACTTTTCTAGGTTCACGCCATTGGATTGTAATAAAAGCCAATCCATTTGTCCAAATAATATTTTGTCCATATACTAATCTAGGCCAATAAATTTTTAAAATATCATTAGGATCAGAAATTCCTAAATCATCAAAAGTAATCTGTACTTCATTTTTATAATTATCAAATTTATATATTTTTAAACGTTCACAATCTATATAAATACTATCTATTGTTTTAGGAGTTATAGTTAATTCTTTTAAGGGATTATCACTTAAATTACATATGGTAATCTGTTCATTTGGTTTAACAGGCTCTATTTCAATAGTTGGATATACATATTCGCTACGGCAATCGGTCATATTATACAAATATTTTGTTTTATTAAGATCATTTAGTTTTATTCCTGTAGATTCAACTGTATTTGATGTAATTTTTTCTGTTTGAAGAGAAGAGTAACCATAGGGACTATCACAAGTGGCAGTACATATTAATTTAAACGGTTTCCCTATATTTTCTGTAGATATATCAGTAAAGGTTACAAAAAATTCAATATCTTCTTTATAATATTCATTATTTAAGAATTTTAATTTTTTAGGAAATTGAGGAGAGGTCAACCATGCGTTTAATGCTTTAATATCATTAGAAGTAAAATAATCTTCAGCCTCTGTTGTTAAAACACCATTTGATAAATTTGCCGTATAATTTTTAGGAAATTTTAAAATACCATTATCAATTACCATATTATTTGAAATCATATCATATATTAATGTATTTTTAGATTTCTCTGTAATTGTTTCGGTTGCCTCTAAATATGGAAGTATACTTTTTTTACATGGATTTTTTATTAAAACAATATTAAAAGACAAATTTTCTTCATAAGTTGTACCAAAATGATTTTCTCTTGGTCGAAATTTATTTTTTTCTCCAAGTATTAATGAACGCGATTCTAATTGATCGTTTTCTTCAATAGATGCTATAATTACACCAAACTCTTCGGAATTATAACCATTAAATTCAAATTCTAACATTTATGCATTCTCACCTCTCTTTATTTTAATATAAGAATAAAAGAGGATGCTTTGACACATCCTCTTCCTGTATTCCATTTACCTATTCCGTCCGGTCAGTTTCTTCCAGTCCTTTGACATTTTCTTTGTGAAATCATCAAACATAATACCACTCAGTTGATGTGCAAGATTCTTTATATCCAACTCACTGTCAATTCTGTCTACATTCAGATTGATCTCTGGATTAAAAGTAATATTCTGGTTCTGTACAGATGGAACATTATTCAGTTTCGCTCCATTGTTTCCGGTCATCATGTCCGTAAATTCATTCATAGAAGCAATGGAAGGTTTCAGCAACTTGGTAAATTCTTCTGTCAGGACAGTTTCTCCCGGTCTGGCTCCGATAAATCCGGTGTCACCATTGCGGATAATCGCATCTCCAAGCATTGTACCCATATCAGCCGGGATAAGATTACGGACAACTCCACCCTTGGAAAATCCAAAAGTCTGTAACTGCTTGAGCAGGTTTGTCTTCTGAGTTCCTGTCCATTTGCTATAGTTACCCGGATATTTCAGTCCCAGAATCTTGGCAGCACTCACTAATTGAGCACCTGTAACATCTTTGCCCTTTTTCTTAAAATGCTGTATAAGTTCATGGTTATTTTTATAGTCCGCTGGCTTAAAGGTTTTATTCTTCAGGTTTTTATACCACTTTGTCAGTTGATTCTTCTTGATGGATTTCTGAATCTGCTCATTAAACTTCTTCTTATCATTCAAGTCTTTGTCAGACTTTCCAAGGATCAGACTGTCTTTGATTTCCTGACGTTCCCCATATGAGAACTTGTACCCTGATTTATTCAGTGCGTCATTTACCGTCTTAGCATATTTATCATAGTTTTTCTGACGTACTGTAACATTAAAGGTTACAGCCGCAGCAGAAGAGACTACTGGATGCACAGTAACTGTAGTTTTACCTGATTTTTTGCCAGTTACAATAAAGCTGTTACCATTTTTCTGAGCAGTAGCAATTGAACTGTCTTTTACTGTAAGCGTAAAGTTCTTCAGATTATCAGTAGCAGCGTTCTTGTAGTTTACCTTTACTGTCTGTTTCTTTCCAACATATATGGTTGCACTCTTTGGGCTTAGTGAAAGTGCAAGTTTAGCACTATAGGATTTACCATTCTGGTCATAGCCAATATTATTAGAAGCCTTACCAGCACTTTCGGAATCCTTGAGTGCTCCACTAATAGCAGCATCCGCTTTGGAATCACTTGGAATGCCAGAAGTATCAACATTGGTGTAATTTCCCGGATGATTCTTTGCTTCATTCACGGTTTCGTTGGTAGAATTCTTAATTGTATTGGCATTCATCAGATCTTTGAACAGATCGGCAGTCTTATAACCAGTTTCATCAAGAATCTTACTGATCTCATCGAAGGTTTCCTTGTAAGAATTCTTGACTTCAGAGAGCATATCATTGATGACAGACTTCTGAAGATCTGTGTTGGACTTCAGAGACTTTAAGGTGTTATCCAGTGCATCATCTGCTTTTTCGGACAGATCATCATATCCTTTGGATTCCATATCAAGCTGATGCTCATACTTGGTATCTGCAAGATCTTCTTCCTTGTCTTTCAGATCAGCCTTGAGTTTCGCTAACTTAGCCTGTGCAGCAGCGTTAGTGGTTCCTTCAAGGGCAGCAATCTGTGCTTTGAGTGCATTGATATCTTTGGTCTTATCCTTAATGGTCTTATCGTATTCATAGTAATCCTTCTTATTGTCAAGAGCTTTCTTACGCTTATCGATATTCTCCTGAAGCAGATCATTTTCTTTGGTGATCTTATCTGAATACATATCAAGCAGATTCTGCTGGCTGGAATATAAAGACTTGGATGTCTGTTGAATCTGGTTTAAGGCATTTTCTGATCGTTCTTTGTACTCATCAGCTGTAACCATACCGTTTTTCTTTAATTTTTCAAGTAAATCAAGTTCAGCGGTACAGTCAGAAATCTTCTGTTTATACGCATCCATTTCCTTATTGATGAGAGAGATATTTGCAAGCCCGGTATCTGTAAATGATCCATCATCGTTATAAAACGTATCAGAATCCATCATATCACGAAGATTTCCATAATCTTCAATCAGATCATCCAGTTTATCCTGGGCTTCATCAAACTGTTTAAATCTGAGATCAACAATGGATTTCTTCAGTTCAGCATTACTGTTTGCAGTTTCCAAAATCTTCTTGTCAAGTTCTGCAAGCTGATCTGCATATTCCTGATATTCAGCAGATCCTGCATTGAGTGTTAGCATTTTTTGTTGTACAAGATTCTTCTGTTCCTGCAATGCATTGATGGTGTTATTATTTGTGGTGATCGCATTTCGGTAATCAGTCTCAGTGATACCTTTTGCAAAATCACCTGTCTTCGCGTCATAATAACGGTTGGCATCCTTATAGTCTCTGTACGCTGACTGTTTTTCTGACGCACGAGTGTATTTATCAGTCTTATACTGAGCAGCATTTGCGGCAAGCTTATCTAACTGATTGGTCAATTCAGCTGTAGCCTTTTTACTGTCATTTAAAGCTGTTCTTAGCTCTTCCAGACCTGCAAGAGCTTCTTTGTAGAAAGTAGAATTCACTCCGTACTTCTTCTTGATCTGATTAAGCTGTTTCTGATATTCTTTAATTTCGGATGTTATCAGATTTGTCTGAGTGTTCTGGTTGTTTCTCTGTTTTATAATATTCTGATAATAACCAGAACCAACTCCCTGAGAATTTCCAGCTTCAGAAGCCCAATCATTTAAGCTGCTAAGAGTGTTATTCTGATTCTCATATACACTTCTCAGAGCATCATATTTATCAGTTACATTGTCAAGTCTCTGCTGATATAACTCTTTTTCTTGTGATTTCAGGTCTTGAATGGCTTTGTCACATTCTACGATCTTGTCATACCATTTCTGATAGGCTTCGACTTTGGACTTGTCTGTTTCACTCAAGGATTGTATGTCTACGGTTCCATCCTGTACTTTCTTTTTAAGAGCAGCAGATAAACCAATCTTCTTGGCATAATTATCAGATGCACGAACATATAAATTACGCCCTTTAATATAATCCTCCATCAGTGTATTTGAATCATTTATTGCTTTTGTCAGATAATTATTTTTAGTAGAAAGGACAGTAGAATTTTCTGATTTTGACTGAGCAAGATCAATGCGATTCTCAAATCTAGTTACAAGTCTTTCGAACCAATCAACAACGTTTTTCCATGGATCTTCCCAGCTTTTAGAAGAAGATGAACTTCCTCCACCAGATCCACCTGAAGAACCAGAGTTTCCACCACCACCGGAATTATTATTTCCAGAAGATTTAGTAGAAGAGGATTTTTTTGAAGAAGTATCTTTAAAATTAAATCCAGTAAGAGCATAAGCGTTACAGCCTAAACTTCCAGTGGCATAAGCCCTTGCATTACTAGAAGTTTTTCCATGCTCTAGTAAATCTTTTGTCTGAGAAGCATTAAATATAATGTCTCCCTTTTTAAGATTTTCAAAATGTGGACCACCTGGAAGAAGTGACCATACTCCATCACGAACAATTGATTCCGTACCTACTTCATTTGTGAGAGCTGTTTCATTTTTGCCTAAAGCAACATTTCCTCCAGCGTGAGCAGAAGAGAGTGGTTTCAAGTTGAGCATATTGTATGCAGTGCCATCTGCATGAGCTATAGAAGTCATTGTACCAGAAGCACTAGCACCTTTTGGCGCACCTTCTACCTTTGCATGATATACAACTATTCCACTTTTATTTGGAGGAGTCCATGATGCAATATTACTAGCATTAACAATATAATTCACAACCCCTGTTTTGTCCGGTGGTTTATATGCTTGAACATCACTGTCTTCAACCGTATATTTAGCTTTAGCATCTTTGTCCTCTGGTTTATAAGAATCAACCTCAGCACTATCTTTTTTAATAGTGGCATTAACAGTTATTTGTTTGTTTTGACCATTTAATTCGTCCGCTTTTGCATTAATAGCATCAAGTTCTTCTTGGTTTTGTACATCACAAGTAATTGTTACAGGTGTATTATCTGGAACAGATTCCATAGCAGAAGTAAGATCTTCAACCTGATCCTCGCCGGTTACAGAAACATCTACTGTGGCAGTTGTGCCTTGTGGAATAGAAGCTAATGAATTTTTTAAATCATCTGTGCCTCCGGAGGTAGAGAGATTCGCCTCAATAGTATAAGTACTTCCAGACAAATTCTGTAAGTCAGCCGACGTTTCTTCTGCTTCTTCCTGTGCTTCTTCAAGGCTAGAAGTATCGACTTCAGGTTTAAGAACACCCAATCCTTCAAGAGCCTGTACAAGCTGGTCTTTTGTTAGGCCGGCCTGATCAGCAAGATTCTGCAATGCATCTTCGGCTTGTTCCATACCTTCAACATTATAAGCACCATCACCAAGTTGGATTCCTTCAAGATCAGCGGCTGTATATTGTTTCAGAGCATTGAAATCAGCTTCAGTTGCTTCTGCATTTGCTTCATGAGCCTGTTTTACAGCTTCAAGAGAATCGGCGTATTCTTTGGCAGCAGTTGGATCAGAAATTCCCATTTCCTCTGCGGTAAGAGGAGAGTCAAATGTTCCAATGCCCTTATCGTGAAGCATCTGATTAAAAGCATCTTCGTCAACTTCGAACTCAGGAGTTAATTTAATTTTATTATCCTTAGCTAATTGCTGGATACGATCGTACAATCCTTGAGCATACTCCTGTTGCGCCGGATCATCTTTAACCTGTTGGTATTCTTTTGCAAAATCATTGATTGTCTGTTTTACAGTATTCAGATTTTGCACTTCACGGTCAGTAGCACCATTTACATATGTATCAAGAGCAGTATTAGCATCATTGACTTGATTCTTTAAATCATCTACAACTTGTGCTTGCTGTTCAATCGCATATTGTGGTGCACCATTGGCAACTAATTCAGAGTACTTTTCTTGGGCAGAAATAAGCTCGTTAGTCTTTTCCGTAACATTAGCCTGTCCTTCAGCTACAGATGTAATGTCTGTAACAACAGCACCCATATCGTCATAACGTCCAAGATAATCTCTAAATTGTTCTTCTCCCATTCCGAGAGTTTTTGCGGCATCAGCGGAATCAGTAAATGCCATTTGCCATTGTTTGGAACCATCTTCTAGAGTTTTATAAGTAGCTAAACCTTTTGATTTAAGAAGATCAAGAAATTTCAATGGTCCAGATGCATCGTCTGTATAATATGGTTTCCATTTATTATAGTTTTCAATGAAATTATCTTCATCGCTAAACCCATAAGGGGAGAAGTAAGCAGCACCTTCTTTAAAATCATCTGTACCGGTTTCACCGTTATCGTACATTTCTTTTAAAGATTCTAACTTACTCTTTGTTGCTTTATAATGATCTCCTGCATTTGGAGTACTTTCAGCGTTGGCAGCTCTTTGCCATTGACTGGTCTGTTCCTGCATATTTTTATACTGAGCCATGTATTCATTTTGAAGATTCTTAAGTTCTTCAAGTTTTTGTTTTTCTGACTCAATAATATTGCCATTGGAATCATAGATTTTCTTCTCTTGATCAGCAATCTGAGATGCAAAATCTTTTGTGACCATTTCATTTTGAGCTTTAGAAAGTTCCTGGAATCTATCAGTATTTAACTGTAATCCCTTTGCAGATCTTGTAAACAATCCATTTATATCAGTTCCCTGAGCAGTAAGATCACTAAACTGAGTAACAAGATTCTTCACGGAGTCACTTGTTAATCCAGTTTCACTATTTGTTTCTCCAATAGCAGTACTCAAAGCACTGGCCAGATTTGTAACATCAGTAATAGGAAGATTCTGGATTTCTTCAAGCCATCCGGCCTGAGAAGCTTTCATATTCTCTATGGACATTTGAGCAGACTGGATTTGATCCTGGTATCCTTTTATCTTCTCATTGTCTTCATCAGTAAGAGGAGAGATACCTTTACTTTCTCTGATTGTACGGATGTTATCCTGGTAATCTTTAATCTGTTTATTCAGATTTGAAATCTGAGCATTACCATTTTCAACAAGATTATTGTAATCCTGTGCAGTTGCTTTCTGGTTGAATGCAGATTTATTATTCATTAGAGTCTGCATATCTGAAGCGTCAGTCTGAAGTCTGGTCAAATCTTTTGAGAGATTTTCAAGATCCTGTTCGTTTGCATCAAGACGAACCTGAACCTCAGTATCCTCAATAGCAGACTTCCATTCATCGTAAGAAGCATTTGCCATAGAAGGGTCAAGGGATAGTTTAAGAATAGCCTGCATAGCTATTTCATTATCACCATATTCCGACATGAGCTTATTCATTGTGCTTACAGCAGAATCTTTAGCTACAGTGCCCTTAGCATTATCAAGAATATTGGTTCTTACTGTTTTTTTGATATCATCCGCAGACATATCAAATCCTGCAGTATTAATACCATCCAAAATACTCTGAATATATCTATCAGCTTGAGCTAATTCCTTCGGATCAGTCGTATCTTTTACAGCATCACGAATCTTTCCAATAGCAGTAGAAGCTTTATCAGTAGCAAGTTTCTGTAATCCTTGCTGTAAATTATCTGTTTCAGTAGCTAATTCTGGGAATTGCTGAATAAGATCTGTGATATCAGAACTTTTCATATCACCGGATTTCAGAGAATCCATAGCAGTTTTGATACTAGAGATACTTGACTGGAAATTATCTGTTACGGTATCAATGTCTGTTGCTGTGTCTTCAGTTGAATTTTTGAAGAGAGAAGAGAATGTTTTAGAGGCATCTTCGGAAGAAGCTTTAGATTCTTCCATTGCTTTATTCCAATTGGAAGTAAGTGTACCTATTCCCCAATCATTCTCTTCAGGATCAAGACCATTATTCTGGAGATAATTCCAGAAAGTTTCTATATCTTTATCTGATTTATCCTTAAAAAATGCATCAGCGATTGAGCCGCCAGAAGTACTCGGAAGTTTTGACATAAATGCAAAAGTATCTTTAAGATTTTCTTTTACACCTTCAATATTTAATGCTTCCGGATCAACTATAGCCATGATATAAGATGCCAAATCATCTGCTGATATTTTCTTATCTCCAAGTGCTGATTTGAGATCAGAATAATCTTTATTACTATTCAGAACATCAAGAATTCCCTGGGAACCTTTAGATTTGCCAATGTCCTCAAGTTTTGTCTGTAAGTCTGCATAATCAGCGAGAGCAAAAAGATTGTTTAGTTTGTCCTCTGTGTCGGAAGATGAACCTATGAGATTTGAGTAATTATCAATAAGAGAATTAACCTGGTCAATGGTACCCTGGTATTTCTTATCAAGAACTGTACCATCATCTTTAAGCATACTCTGTGACTGATCTGAGATGTTAGAAATCATTTCAGAGAGTTCTGATTTTTGATTATCAATACCTTCTTGCTGTTTTTCAAGAGTTTTATTTTCCTCTTCAGTAATTAGGTCTATATTACCGCCATGACCTTTTTTGATATTTTCATAGGCGGTATCATATCTATCCTGAAGATGCTGGATATAATCCATTTTTGCCTGAGCTTCATCAAGATCATTAACATATACTTTGGCTTGAGGATTATAATTTCCGCTACCGTCAGAGAAATAATCCTGCTGCATAGATTTCTTATTTAGATCTTTTTGTGCAGCATTTGCCTCAGCAGTCTTAGCACTGTCGGCTAATCTTTGTTTCAATGATACTTGAGCACCAAGAAGTTCATTTTGATCTTGAAGATTATTTAATTCTTGACTCTCTTCTAGTGATCTGTTTTCTTTTACTCGAAGCTCTTGAATACGATCTTGGTTAGTTTCGTATGCAGATTGTGCGGTTTCAAGATCAGATTGAGCTGTTTCATTTTTTTTCTGAGCTTTTTGGTATTTCTTTGTGGTGGTTGCTTTTGTAAGATCAAATTGGTTGTCAAGACCTTTCCATGCTAATGTACCAACCCCAATAGCACCTGCAATTCCAAGAATAGGTAAAAGAGGTTTAATGAATGCTAATAAACCAGAGCCTGTATCTTTTAGAGATCCTAATAAACCTGCACCTATGGCTACATCTCCAACTTTACCGGCTCCTCCGGCGGTATAACCGATTTTAGCCATCATGTCTTCGGTAATATTTTCTTTACCAAACGCTTTAACCATAGCTTGATACGCAACACCAGAGTCTAAATTTTTTCCATATTTGGTTATCCAATTTACACCTTTACTTGCATTACCAGATGCGGCTAATGCAGTTGCTAAACTAACAACATCTTCTCTGGTAGAAACACCATTAAATAAACGTGTTGCATTATTGAATTTTCCGATTTTCTTTAATGACACTGTTGAGTAAATATGATACAATAAATTTATTTAATATAGGAAGGAAGATGTTTATGGCTCTTATAACTTGTCCAGAATGTGGTCAAAAAATTAGTGATAAGTCTCCTGCATGCATCCATTGCGGATATCCTTTACAAGAAATAAAAAAATATGAAACTATATGGAATGGCCATGACATATCTAAAATTAATGAATATTTAGATAGTCTTAATGCTAATGAAAAGCAAGATTTTATTTTGTTCTGTGAATATATAGAAGATCGTAATAAACCATTGGTCGATCCAACAAAAAAAAATACAAATAAACCATTTCAAGGAGAATATTATAATAAATTTTATGATTTTATGGCAGAGCTAGGATATTATTATAAAATATCAAATGATGATGCCGGTAAATTCATCTTAGATTATTTACGCAGCAAAAATTATACCTCTCCTCAACCATCAACTCAAACCAATCAAGTCCGTTGTCCAAAGTGTGGCTCTACATCAATCACAACAGAGAAGAGAGGATTCGACCTTATGTGGGGATTCCTGGGATCTGAATGGGTTACATACAATGTATGCCAGAAGTGTGGATACAGGTGGAAGATTGGAAGATAGAGAGATAGGAGAGAAATATTATGGGAAGTCATATATGGGGTAATATATATCTGTATTGTTGGGAAAATAAAATTGATTTTCGACAGGTATTCAACAAGCTTTTGAATACTGAGCTGGAAGCATATAAAGAGGGTTGCGAACAATTCTTGGTTCCTTATACATACAATAAAAATAGTCAATTTAACAGAAGAAAGCTTGTTGGGTCTACATTAGAGCTTGATGTGGATGTATTAACTTCACATTTTCACATTCCTATTGAAGAAATTTTTAATCCGCGTAATTATCTAGAAAGATTAATAAAATTAATGAAAACAGTTTCGTATGATTGTAGATCAGATGCAGAATATGAATTTTTCCATTATAAAGACAAATCTCTGCAATTTCGTATTAAGTATGAAACAATTTACAATGAAAATTATGAAATCGGGGCTAATATTCCTGTTGAGTATCGTTTTTCCAAATATTATAATGAAGCTACTCATTCGTTCCATTATCGTATTATATTAAATCCGAATTTTCTCCTATCATTTTCTTGTACATCAGGAGATATCAGTATGGCATTTTACAATCTCAATGATTATGTTAATTTCGAATTAATCTGTTTATACGATGGGGATGCTGATATTATCGCAAATTATTTTAAAGAAACATCAAAATATGATGTTTTTACAGAATATAAATATAAAGAGAAAGTTGCAGATAACGGAATTACGTGGATTTCCCGTACTGATGAAATTCTTTCAGAGATATCCAGTGATGACTATCGGATCATTGACTTCAAATGTATTGTTGTAAAATCTGCAATACGTAAATGTGATAATGAAGAACATCATACTAAAATTATAAATGGCATTTTCTTTACAATATCAAGAAAAACTGGAAATGTTAAATACACAATAATTCCTTTAGTATATTGCCAAGAATGTAATGTTTATTTTATGTATGATTTTGAATATAATAGTTTATGTATGCAAGGAAGACCTCTTTGCAAAATCTATAATCACCTACATAAATCTGGTTCAGCAGATATATTTTCACAGTTAAATACAGAGTCTATTTTTAAAGTATGCGGTTATACGGTTGATGTAAATGAGGGGTTATCAGATAAGGCTAGACATAATCTTTTGGACTTCCTTATTAATAGAAAAATTGTAACAGTATTGCAAACATTAAATTTTCTACAGTGGCTCATCAACAGTAGAAAAAATAACTTAAATATGTATAATGCTGTACAAAAATGGGAGAATGATTTTTCTTATATAAATGAAAAGTATAATTCTTCACAAAATGTTATTGTTGTATAATGCAATTATACATAAAATAATTATTTTGACTGTTTATTTGTTTTATTAGGCTTCACAAAAATACCATGACATTTTATTTTGTCTGATTTTATAATTTGTGATTTTTCTTTACTGGTAAACATCAAATCCAGTTTACGTTCCATGATACTACCTCCTCGAATGTGAAATCTGGGAATACCTTTTTAACTATCATAAAAGTTAATATTTTAGCCTTTGTTTCGTCTTTTTCTTGAAAATAATAATGTACAAGTTCTTCTATAAAAATAAAAAGTTTCATTTTGTCATTACATTGTTCAATTTTTTCTATTGCATATATAATTAATTGAAAACATCTTCCATAAGCTATGGACATATTCTCTTTTATAGAAAAACTACCGTCTCTTGTAAAAATTAAATTTACAGATAAAAAATTGTTTGGATCAATTTCTTTTTCATATAGCACTTTACTTAAGACTTCAAGCCCTTTTGTAAATAAATTAGCTGTTTGTTCTGGCATTGGATATAAAGCATTCATAAAGATGCAATTATTAAAATAAGGCGGTGCAACAGGTGCAAAAGATTGTACAGAATTTTCTAAAATCATAATATGTGCTCCTTTATGGAATTTACTTAATCATATCATAAAAGAGCTAAATAATAAATAATTTTCTCTTCGTTTACAGCAGAAGAGTAGTGCTGAGTGGGGTTCACCACTATTACAGTGGAACATTCATTAAAAGCATATGTATTAATTCGGACCATACATATACTCTGAGGAAGGGTGCTCTCTCTACACTTCCTGATTATTCATATGCTTCCCTCACCATAACTTGCGTTATTGCTGCTAGTGTATCACATATTACTAAAACGTTAATCAGGTTGGTACATGCGTTACTCACAGGCTTGCGCCTACTTCACTGTAAACAGAATAGTGAGCTTCGATGTTTTAATCCTCTATTTATTTATAGCCGCTAATCTCCATACATTGATATAATCTTTATATAGATAGGCTCATTATTAAAATCGGAAAAATAATTGTAACCCTGAATTTGGGTTAACCTACGGCTTTTGTAATACCACCGGCGTTTAAGAATTTTAATCCAGCCATAGTAGCATTTTTTACGGTCATGGCACCAAAAATTGCAGTAATTAGTGCCGGGATTGGTCCTAAAGTTTTTTCAAGTCCAGTGAATCCTTCAGTTAAGCTATGTACGAAATCTAAGGCTCCACCAACTTGATCTGACTGATAAAAGTTAAGCCAGAACTCATCCATCTGAGTTTTAATAGCTTGTACTTTACCACTAAACGATTCCATGTATTTCTCTTGGTTTGCTTCTGCATTACCTTGAGTAGTGGTAGCTTCTTCAGCTAAACTCATGGAATCTGTGAATGCGTCCAATATGTTCTTGAATTTTGAAGTTTGTCTTGTCTAACTTGTTAAGCATGGTTCGCAACACCATACTGATATTGTTAATTTATCTCCTTTTATATTTCTATTAAGGCTCCATATTTAATAAAACCTTCAAACAATATATCTTCAATATAAATTTGATCCCAAAATGGAATACGAATTAAATGAATTTTATTATCTTTACAATATTGAGTCTTTATATTGTCTCGTTTCTTTGTATTTATCATATTGCTATAAGCCTCTTCGTGTGCCATTGTGTTACCTAATGTTACTGGCATATAATGAAATTCTCCATCATATTCAATTGCAATATTAGAATCAGGTAAGTAATAATCAAACGGCAGAGGGTTTTTATCTCTACAATCAGAGAATCTTTTTTGTGGTTCGTATTTAATTCCCCATTTATCTAAAATATCTCCAATCATACTTTCATAATATGTTTTTTTACAATAAGGACAACCAGGACATTTTGATAACGTATATCCTTCTTTAACCTGGACACCTTTATCTTTATGTACGTTACATATATATTTTACATATGTATATCCATTTTCATGATAATGAGAAACATAGGTAAAATTGTGTTTTTCACATTCTTCTTTCCAATGATCGACATTGAATATTTTATTTTTCAGTGTACGTTCTCTACCACAATAATAGCACCCTCTATCACGCAGAAATTCGCATAATTTAATTTCTTGAATACCTTTATCCTTATGTTTTGTACAGATATATTTCATTTTAGTTGTGTAATTTTTGTATTCCTTATCAATTAATTCATATCCTCTATCAGAAAATAATTTATTTACTTCATCATAAGTATATTTTTTAGTATTATGAATTACTTTCTTTTCACGAATTAACCCCATACGTCTTCTTTTGGTTATTATTGCACCTTTAGTAGTTCCGATATTTTTTGCTAATTCATCATCAAATTGTATTTTCCAATTTTCTTTTAAATAGTTTTCTTTATCAGATGTCCATTTCATGTATTATCACTCCATTTATTATCAATTTTTTGTATAAAAAATCGCCAATGCTTCAAATAACTTTGACGTTTTTGTATATTTGTATGTAGTTACTTCATTTATCACTTTTATAAATGAAGGTTGTATACCAACACTCCATAAATACTCTTTTTCAGGAGTATATTGAGTGGAATATTCTTTATCAAATTTTTTCATAAATTTATTTAAAATTAACAATATCCTTATACTTTCATATAAGTACAGACTATTTCTTCACCTACCGACCTTTACGGTTTAGGGTGTCCTTTTCCATTTAACGGGTTTTCACCGACTTCATTAGCGATTAAGCCGTACTTCTATTGATTTGGATATTCAGGATTCCCACCTTTATTTTATAGCTCAATAAGAACATTTCCAAATCCCGACATGGGAATAGTCGTTGAATGTTCACCCTCGTCTCAAGTACCATATGATCTATGGAATACGTTAGGGTGCTTCACTGCATGAACAGCCAATCCTTACGTTGTCAAACCTTCATAATCTAGTTTCCTGATTATTGTGGTGTAAGGCTCTAAGGCATTACCTGCAATTAAAATCATTCCAGTATGAATTTCTTCATACACAGTCCAACATTAGGCTGCTACATCAAATGCGATTTTTGCTTGCTGTGCATCAGTCAAATCATTCCATTTGGATTTCAGTTCGGATAATACAGTGATAATACCACGATCTGATCCGTCTGGATTATAGACATCAACACCTACTGAATGTAAAGAAGCAGAAGCATTTGATAAATCTTCATTACTTACCTCATCTGCATATTGAGGCATTTTACCGACTTTTGTGGTTCTCGTGATAATCGTTTTAATTGCATTACCAATTGAACTTCCATCTTCACGGGTTCTTTCAGCTACTTTTGCAGAAATCGCAGCTAACTGCTCATATGACATTCCTGCATCAAAAGCAACCTGACCTGATGCCTGAACAGCATCTGTCATTACTTTTATACCTTTAGCGTAATCCATACCCACGTTTGCTGAAATCTTATCCAATACGTCTACTACATGCATAGAAGCATCAGCGGCAGAAGTGGATCCATCTTCTAACATATGGAACTGCTGTAAGATACCCTGTACCTGGTCAGCAGCAGTAGAAGCGTCAACACCACTTAAGTTACTCAAGATAGCAGTCGGTTTTGCAGTTTCCTGAATTTCTTTCGAAGTGGTATTCATATTTGCATAGATCTGATAAATGTCCATTGTATTATCAAGAGACATAGAGAGATCTTTTGCCATGTCAACTGCAGAACTACCTAAATTCTGTAATTGACTTTGTGACATATCCATTGTATAACTAATGGTTGTCAGTGCTTTATTATAATCCATAAATGTATTAAAGCCTTGTTTCATCTCATTAATGGCTTTATGCATTATCTGAATGTTTCCAACATAAGATGTAATATCACCAATAGCACCTTTAAAGTTTCCAGATACTAATCCTTTAAGTCCCTGACTAAATGAAGAAAATCCAGTAGAAGTCTTAGTGGTATTTTGATACATAACACGAAGACTATCATTGGCTTTTTCAATGTTTCCAGTGAGTTTTACAACGTCTCCAGATGCAGTCTCAAAATTCATTGTGACTTTTCCGGTTGCATCATTTACAGACTGTGATATTTTATTGGTTAATCCAATTGAAGCAGCATAATCGGTCAATGCCTTTGAAGCATCAGCAGTATCTTTGATCTGATGTGCCGTATTCTCAATCATTGTACCTTTACTTGTGGTTTTATTGAGTCCATCAGAAGTCTTTCCAAATTTTTCCATTGAAGCTACAAGCTCATCAATTCCTTTACTATATGCTTCAATGTCTTTTTGACCTTTTGTGCTATTCTTAAATGTATCATTAAGCTCTTCATACCTTGAATGAAAACCATCTAATTTTGCTTGGTAAAAACCTGTTTTATCCCCAATGTTTGTATATTTAATTAATTTCTCATGTGCTTGAAAATAATCCAAATCTTTTACGCCAAGGCCATTTTGGTAATAATCTTTATATGCTTCCGTTTGGTTACGTAACTCAAGCATACGTGAAACATAATCATTTACAGAAATAGATCCATTTTTAAATTCTGTGGTAGCAGTATCAAGACCACTAGACAAAGAAGAAAATTGTGACTTAAAACTTTCAGATGCTCTTCCAGCATTTTGAATCTTGGAAACAAAAGAATCAATATCTTTAGATAAAGAAGCAAAATTAGAATTTATAGTATTATTTTTATTTATGTTAGATTGTGAAATGAGATCTTGCATTTGAGTATCTGCATAATCTTTTCCATAGATTTGAGAAACTTCTTTATACATATTCTCATAACTTTGTTTTGCTCTTGCTTGAGCAGCAGATAATAACATATGTTCTTGCTGAGAGTATTTATCCGATGTAGAAAGTCCGATCAATTCTTTTTCAGTTTTAGCCTGAAGAGAATATTGTTCTTTCATATCATCAACTAAATTTTTATGATATTTACTTTCAGCGGCCTGAGCAGAAGTATAAGCCTTTGCATATTCGTCTGCTTTTTTTGCATTTAATATATTATTATTATTATTTTTGTCATTTTCATATGTATTTTTATAAAAAGATTCGACTTCTGTTTTTAATGCAGAAACTCTTTTTTTAGCTTCTTCAAATCGTTGAGCTACAGCAGTATCAGTGGAATTAATCTTGTATTCACTTTGTGCATTAACTAAATCTGCCTGTGCTTGTTTTAGCTCTTTAACTTTAGCGATAGCTGAATCATATTGTGACGTAAAATCAGCAGTTTTTTGTTTGAGCACATCTTGTTGAAAAGCATCATAAACATTTTGTTCAGCTTGGCCAAGTTTGCTTTTCTGTGTGTTAAAAGCATTTACACGATCTTCACCAAGAATACCTTTGTTTTTCTCAATAAACTCATCAATATCTCCTAAACTTTTCTGCTTCTGATCTATTTCTTTTCGAATATTATTAATTAAATCATTAGAAGTACCTTTAGATTTAGCAGAAGATAACTCTTTATTTTTCTTTTCAAGTTCAGAAAGACCAGACATTAAATCTTCATACTGAGAAATAATTTGATCTGAAATTTTATTTTGAGAATAGTTTCTTAATGATGCATTAGATTTTTCTGCTTTTCGCATCGCCTCGTCAAATTCATCAATATCTTTTCCTTGAGATTCAAGCAAGGTTTTATTCTTAGATATAAAATCGCTTATTTTAAAAGCGTTTGCAGTTTTTTCTAATGAAATTTTTTGATCTTTTAAATCTCTTAAATCACTTTGTAATTTTGTTCTATCTATGCCAGTATTAGATTTATCATCTAATTGTTTTTGTATATCAAGAATTTCTTTATTAACCTGGTTAAGTTTTTGAGCTTGTTTAACAGCTGTAGTATATTGTCCTACGATAGACTGCGTTTTCTGCTTTTGAGTTGCCTCACGTTCCTCCTGATAGGCCTTTTTATTAGCATTAACAGCGATATTATTTTGATCACGAAGTTTGGCCCAATTTGGTTTCATCCGTTCAGCAACTTGCTGTCTATATTGTGTCATACTATAATCTGAAGTAGGATCTTGATCATAAGCTCGTGCGACGCTATCATGTTCTTGCTGCTGAATTTGTAATCTTTGAATCTCAGATTTTAAATTAGCTATTTTCCCGGAATCTCTTTGAGATTGTGGTTTTGTCATTTCAGCATATAATTTTTGTCTGTTAGATACTAAGGCAGCGGTAGTTTTAGCTGAATCCTGCTCTAAAGTTTCAAATTTAATACCAGTCCCAATTGTTGCACTCCAGGTGTTATTTGCCTGACTATAAGTTTGAGTCAAAGTATGAACTTTTCGATTTACATCTTTATATACTTTTGTAATTTTTTGACCATTACTAGCTGTTTTTTCGGCCAGTAATTGCATATCATCGAAGTTAGGAGTTCCTGGTACTGAAGGTAAAGTAGGATTTCCTGATGTTGGAGGAGTTGTTGGGAAAGTCGGAATATTTGAATTTTTTGAAGAATTAGATGCGACCGGTGTAGCAGGTATAGCTTTCAATCTTGGACCACGAGAAACTTTATATGCTAATTTTTCTTGTTTAGTAGCATCTTCCTGTGTGCGAGTTGTATCTTGCACAGCAATACCAAGTCTTTCGGCAGAATCAGCCATCTTATCCATATTTTCTGTGGTATTTCCTACAGTAGAAGCCACTACATTATTTATGTGATCTGTAGCTGTGTTAATAGTGTCTGCAGCTTTTTCTGCTTTTTTGGCTTGGGCAGTAGGAGATTTTTTACTATGGGTACTTTTTTTAGAAGTCTGATTAGATTGGATAGCAGGTGTTTCTACAACTGGATTTCTAATAGCTTCTTCTAGACGAGGATAAGCTTCAGACCAAAATTTACCATTTTCAGGATCATCTGATAAAGTTTGAATAGCAGTATCTAAATTTTTTAATTGCTCGCCTGATAGTCCGGTTCCACCTTTATTTTTATATACAACAAAATTTCTGAATAATTTTGCCAGCATAGTAGTGCTAAAATCATAAATACTTTTATCTCCACTTAAAACTTTTTCAAAATCTTTTTTTAAGATAGAAGAAGCTTCATCTGCTGTTACTGACGAGATATTTTTTAACATTTTATCTCTAGCACTAGATAAACTTTTATTTCCAGTTGTATTAAAGGCTTTGTCAGCTTTAATTTTCTGAGTAGCTTTACTTGTTTCAGTAGCAATAGTATTAATTCCATTCTGCATATTACTTATAGCAGCCTGAACCATATCTTCACTACCACTTTCAATAGCAGCCTGTAATGAATCAAGATCAAAAGCAGAAGCTATATAAGATTTAGAATCTTCTACAGAACTTTCTAATGTTTTACCTATTCCGATCAAGTTTTTATTACCAGGTCTGGTTATATGGCTATCTTCTGGAATAGAATCTTTCATTTTACCAAAAAGAGCTTTGATATTTTTCTGATTTTGTTCATAAGTCAAAAGAAGTTTTTCCTGAGCTTTTACAGCTTGAATATAAGCAGCCATATCTGTAAAATCAGCGGTGTTAAGAGGTTGTGCATTTTCTTGCTGTGCTAACGCCCATTTTGTAGCTCTTGAATATTCATAGCGTTTTCTATATAATGCTTTATATTCATCAGAATCAACAGCCAGGGTTTTTGGCATTCCGTCACGAACACCTTTTATTTCATTTGCATTTAATCTATATAAATTTGCCGGCAAAGTCTGAAAACTTGCATCATACCCACTTTTAACCGCTTTATTAATTATACTTTCTACTTGTTTGGCTTGAGCTGTAATTGCTTTTTTAGTAGAAGCAGAAAGAGAAGATTTACCAGTTGCTTCTATAATAGCTGGAATTTTTACAGTTGTCTTTTGTAATTTATCTAATGCAGAAGTATCTGTCTTTAATTCAGCAGTTATTGTAGATTTCTTTCCGTCTAATTCATCAGCAGTGTTTTTTAATTCTAATAATTTTTCAATTGCTCTATCAACAGCAGCGTCAGCATCAACGCCTACACGAACTCGTTTATCATATCCACTCATATTAATCACCTACTTTATATATTTTGTAAAATTAAATCTCTAAAAAGATTCGCACACATTTCTTTATAATCAGATCCTTCTAAATATGCATCCACTCTAGGATCCACCATTTCAATTACAGATTGAGTTTTTATAGCAGGACTACCCCATTTTGTATAAGCACTTATACCTGAGTTTGGTGTCGGCCATCTATATAAAAAAGATCCAGGAGAAGGATGCCCTGGACCACCGTTAGCTCCACCATGATATCCTTCTGCAAAAAACATATGATCAAAAATATATTCGGGCGAAACACGATGTGTATCATCAATTAATGAAGCATCGGAATGCAATAGAATAAATTCACCGGACGCTTTTATTTTGTATGCATTCGCCATAGACCATGTACGAGAATAATATTTCGGTGAATATGAAGTATAATAAGCTTTTATGCACTCATCAAAAATATTTTTAAATTCATTTGCTACTATAGGAGCAACTTGTTCAGCAACTTGTTTTTCGAATTTTGGAATATCATTTTTAATTTTTCTTAAAGCTTTGATAATTGCTTCAATTGAATATGCTCCCATATAGCACCTCCATAAATTTTATTTATTCTTCATTTTCTTTTACATATTTTAGTAATTCTTGGATTCATTCATTTGCAAATGCGCCAATAGTACTAGCGAATGCATTTACATATTTGGAAATGTAAGCATCTGTTGTTTTATTTTCTTCCATATAATTATCAATAAGCAAACCATTAATACCTAAAAGCTCATCAAGCTCACTTTTTCCAATGATTTCCCAAATCATATTCATAATATTTCTCTGACGTAACATATCATAATCATCAAAAGCAGTGGTTTCGCTCGGATCTGTTTTTGTAACATTGATTTTTGTATATAAGATAAGAGTAGTAGTAACCATATTCACTTTAGAAAGAAAATAATCAATATGTGCTACGCCAGTTGGAGATTCTACAATTGATTTTTCTAACATTGTCTGAAGCACGATTTTCTTTTCAAGAACAGGACAATAATTTCGGGTAATAATACCTTTAAGCATTTGTCTTTTTGCATCTTCTGTTTTTGCCATATCAAATCTACGACAAAATTCTTTTACGTCAATTTTTCTTTCTACATCATTTTTCTTCTCGGCTTTATTTTCGCTCATAACAAAATCTCCTTTTATTCCTTATATTTAGAGCAAATCATATCAGCAATCTCTTCTTGTACGCGACCTTCTTTAGCTTTATGTAGAAGAGAGCAGTTTCGTTTATATCTTTTACATGATTTGCATTTATCTTCAAATTCATTTAGATCTTTCTGGCTGTCAAAGATGCCAGTAAAATCAGTCTTATAAATCGTATATTCAATTCTTGGATTTTCTGAATCGTATAATACTTTAATTACACGTTCACAAGCCATATTATCATCAACCCAGATAACACCGGAATCAGTAATAGCATCAAATGCCACTTTCCAATAATTATTTGTATCCATATCAATTCTTGGAAAATAAAAAACAGCATCTACATAATAGTGCTGCATAGGATCCGGATCAGTTATCCAGTTTTGTTCAATTGCCTGTTGTTTAACATATTCAATAAATTCTTTTTGGAACTTTTTTGCTTCAGCAGTCTTATAACTCATTGCCATAGCGCGCCCGTTTTTTGTGACGGTGCGATATGCTAGATAATGGTTCACTGAAACAAAATTTGTGACGGTTAATTTTAATGTCTGAGTATTACACATAAAAATTACCTTTAAGGGTAAAAGATATTTCAGTAGGACAATCAAAAGCATTTTCTATCCTAAAACTATCAATTGATGCATTTGCATTATATTTTAATATTGTTGTTTCTGAAATGTTATTTAAATTACAAAGTTCTTTGGTACAATCGTAAACAAGTAATACTTCTTTAATTAATATCCTGGTATCAAAATACTTTTTTAATATTGGATAAAATTTATACGATCGGATAGAAATATAACTTGTGTCATTATCATTTAAATCTAAATCACTAGAAATAATCACATCAATTTTATAAACTTTTTCATCGATAAATTTAATATGTAATTCTTTTAAATTTGATATATACCATCCATCAATAATTTCGTTTTCCATATAATCATTCTCCATTTATTCCTTATATTTATAATGTTTTCACTAGCTCATAACTGATAACCAGCGGAATGATTACTAACTCAGATCCAGTATCACCGGTGTCCTGAATGTAATTATTGAGCATTATTCTGGCTATTTTACTTGAATGAGCCTTCGTAGCATCAGTTACATCTGTAGTGAACGAATATTCAATTTTCTGTAATTTCTTTTTTAAGTACATAGGCTTACCTGAAACAGCAGTGCCTAATACATATTTTAATTCTTGTTTTTCTAATATTTTTTCAATGTTATCCATAACTTACTCCAATGTATGCTCAAGCCATTTTTGATAAAGATCCTGAGTTTCTTCTTTAAGAAAAATATTTACAATAATATCTTTTCCATCCTTATCAACACTAGAATAGATGTCAATAGGATATACATTATGTTTGATATATAAATCTCTTTGCTTTGGATTTACAATTCTGATTATTTCATCGATCGTATACGGACGATATTTTAAATTCGGGTTTATAATATCTTTGTTTTTATTCATATTCCTTATTCTCCAGAGTGAAAAAAGGGATACAACTCGAATGGTTTATTCCTTTCTGAGTTATACCCCTTTAATAAAAATCACCATTCAAAATTCAAATTAATTATTTTTTTTTACCTATATATTTCATACATTTTGGCTGCTTAATAGCAGTATTCATCACCGGATCAGAAACTTTATTTTCAACGTCTGGATCTGATGTTGTATCGTTAACAACTGATTCAGCTAACTTGATTATATCCTCTGACACAGGAGTAACTGTTACAACTGAATCAATCATATCAAGATTGGAAGTTTCTTCTGACATGATAGTATTAATGCAGGCTTGATTGAATTCACTGTATGTATCTGTTTTGGTTAAATCACATTTTTCAAGAAGTTCTTTAGCTTCTTTTTTAGTTTTATGTTTCATATTATAACTAGATAATGTATAAAAAATATCTTTGCAATTTTCGCTGCAATAACATGCCATCCAACGAGGCAAGTGATCGAATTCAGCGCAGCCACTGCAATAAGAATATTTCTTTCCACATAAAATACATGTTTTATTGTCTCTTACCATATTTGCCTCCTTTAATTTGATGGTAATAAAATCAGTCGGTACGATTTGACTCGTACCGACCATAAAATAAATTATTTAATAAGAAAGATTATTCATCTTCCTCATCATCTTCTGCATAATAAATTTCATACAGAGTTTTCTCAGCAGAGCAGTAGTCCATCTGCATAGATCCAGAATACTGAAGCTGTCCATCTGTTGTTAAAGAGATTTCGATTTCCGGAGAAACCTGGAATGACGGAATCACAATATATGCTGCACGAAGTACGTCAACTTCACATGGGTCTACAACAAGTGCTTTAAGAGTAAGTTTAACAGTTGATGGGAATTTATCTCCTCTGTTAACAATTCTAGCACCTGTGTCAGCTTTTACTTTTCTTTCAAATTTGATAATAAAATTACCATCTTCAACTGTAGGAAGCGTAACAACACCTTCTGAATATGAAAATGTGCTCTCTTTTGCAGCTGTGTCTTTAGTATAATTAGTACCTTTTGTACCATTTGTACTAAATGCACTTACTTTGATGGAATCAGCATCGATATCTGCTGTTTCGCCAAGCTTAACAGTAGCATTTTTTTCTGTGTTCTGAGAAGCAGTAATAATTTTTGGCATATAGAGGTTGCCATCTGCACTTGTAACAGATCCCTCACCAGCAGCTGCTGCTGCGATATTAAGATTGATCATTGCGTTATTTGCAGTAAGCTCTCCAGATTTTGCTTTCCAGAAACGTTTGATTAGAGTACCCTGATTGTCAACCGCATCTGTAGAATCAGCTGTGATGTTTACAGAAACATCCTGAAGCTGTGTCAAAACATATAATGGAGTTCCACTTTTCTTTTCTTCAGCGAATGCATACTGTACTCTATCAACAATAATGTCACCTAAATTAAATCCCATTATGATTTTCCTCCTTTAGAATTTTTAGAAATGTGTTAGAAATGTATAAAAAGACTAATTCTTATGAGATAGATCTCTCATGAAATTAAAGTCATCTTTATTAATTTTGGATGCGTCAATAAATCCGCTATAGATACCTTTAAGTAAGGCAGTAGAAGATTCATAAATTTGAAGTCTTTGTACACTGTCCATAAATTCGACAATGCCAACTTCTTTTAATTCATTTTTTTTATACTTAAAACCGGGATGATTTAAACACGAAGAAATGAGTGGTAGAAGAGTAGACTTGTATTTATCATTTTTATGGAGTTCATAATTTTGACGATCTTCCCAGATTATAGATTTTTTTGTCGCCTTACCTTTGGCTTTCTCAGTTTTTGGGAATATATTGAACATAGTTTTAAGATATAATGCCAGGGCTTGATAAGTAGATTCATCAATTAGATAATCCTGATCATTATTATATAGAAAGAAGTACGGATCACCGTCTTCAGTTTTATCTTGATATAATTTAAATAATTGGAAATCCAAATCACCGAATAGCAATTTGGTTGAGTCTTGAGTTAACGTTGGAGCTAACATGCAGAATAGATTAAAATCAGAAAGTTTATTCCAGTCAATACCCATATTCCATAATTGTAATCTGTACATAGTTGGATTAGCAATTAAGGTATTCAGTCCAGAATATACTTTTTTTTCACCTTCATGAATAATGTCACCTATAGTGGGCTGAAAAATAGTAATATCATTTGCAGATTCAGAAGGAATACTGAATGGTTCTCCAAAATATAATTGAAGAGCATCAACTTCAAACTCTGAAGTTGTCATATTTATTATTCCTTCCTGCATAAATACCATTTGGACATTCAATCTTAAATTTTAAAGTCCTGCAATAATAACGAGTGTCAACAATATCTCCAAAATCAGCGATACATTTAAGCTGCTTGCCAAAAGCATTGGTCCAACATAAAAGATCTTTTACGATATAACTTAATAAATCAGTTCTCATAATTTCATATTCTGTTTCTACATCGTCTTCATGCACCAGACACATAACTTCGATGATCTGATTTTTAATAGATTCATTTACGTATGATACGCTATCATCATTGATATCAAACATGATAAAATTTAAAACTTCCTTATTAATACCGTTTAACTTTAGCATAGGGATAATTTGTTTTTTATCAACTCGTTTATTGTATTCTAAAATAAGATTTCGTTCCTCCAGCTCTTGCTCTGTAGGATGTTCTTTATCCGCAAATTTATTTAAAGGCCGTTTATCCTTTTTCCCTAGTATTTCGTTTAAATCAGGATCTGCCTCAAAGATTTCTTGGAGTTTATTTTTTTTATAAATAATATCATTATTCTTTTTATCCTCAAGATCTCTTTTTATATTAAAAATATCTCTAATCATCGTCAACCACCTCCAGTACAATTGATGACATATTATCACCATTATTATCTGTAGCAGAAAGAGTAAATCGTTTTCCAATTAAGCTCTTTGCTTTCCCTGGCTTAATCGATATAGACACATTATCTAACACAGTCATTTTCATTAACTTATTATAATAGGAAGTTTCTCTTTCAGAATACTCATTATTTTCATCAATAATATGTAAATTCCATTCAGATGTCATATCCGAATAAGGGAGAGTGTACTCAAAATAAGAATTCTTTCCTATATATAATACTTGTCGTGATCTATCAATTAAAGGTTCTAATTCGCCATCATCATTTAATGTCATCCACTGAATATGTGAATTTGTCTTCATCATTTGAGGATGCTGAATAGTTTCTGTTTTTTGATCTCCGGATTCTGTGTAATAATCACAGATACGTAGCTGAATGTTATCTGTTTTATTATTTAGCTCATCCTGTTTAATGGATAGTTTAATAATTCCAGATGGGTTTAAATCGATTATTTTTGTTACCTGATATACTTTCGGATCAAAAATATTATTTGTAAGCATAAAACGTTGTTCATGCATAATAGTTCTGGTATCTCCTAATTTTAAGGTATACATATCATTTCCGTATGCGTAATATAGATCAGGCACCCAAGCAGCAGTCAAATTATCAAGCGAAGAACTTAATTCATCGGTCCACTTACCAGAAGTGTAGGAATTTGCTGATCTATTCGCACCCCAACAGGAATATAATTCATTTTTATAAATCCATTGAAATTTCCAATTACATTTTAAAATATTATATCTAACATAAGCGGCAGCGTCATCTCTACCAACAATGAACCATAATTGTGTTATTCGTTCATTTGGAAGAGAGAATGGATTATCAAGTTCGTGCCCGGATATATTAATATCAAAGTCAGTATCATCAGGAACAAACACATAGCTTCCAATTGGATAATGAACTTTAGGCCGAAATTGTAAATAATAATCCACTGCGTCTTTAAGAATAGATAGTTTGGAATGACGTTGATATTTAGCATCTTCCCATTTCCATCCATCGCGAGTTAATATGTAAACTCTTTTATATTGTGCATCAGCAGTAAAAGTAGAATTTATTATCATATCAGATTGAGTTCTTTTTATTTGTGCTAAATTACCGCCTTGTGATGCCAAGTGACTTTTATACATATCAGCAGTAATCATTAAACTCAACTCCTTGAATTGATTTTATCTACTTCATGATGAGCGTCTAATATTAATTTTCTGTATGATTGATAGTCAAAATCCTCGTCTTGATGAGCTTCATCCCAGGCCGCTTGTAATAGGCTCATAATAGTAATGATTTCAACAGGATAATCAAGTATTTTATTAAGACCATCAATACGTAACATCAAATTAATAAAATATTTGTCAAAGTCAACATTAAATTCATCTTTTGTTTTTGGGTCTTTATATAAGAGCAACCAAAACAAATCTTTGTGCAATTTTACTTTATAGTCTTCGAATTGTTTGTCATCAAAATGTCCATATATTGTTTTCATTATGATTCACCATCCAAATAACTATTCCAAATATAACCTCTGTCTCTTATAAGGTTTCGCTGTTCTCTGACAAGACTATCTCTTAAGTCTTTTAATGTGCTTAGATGAGCAGCCTGTGAAAAGAATTTTTCTTCAGATGATCCAAAAATCTGTGATATATTATTCAGATTATTAATTTTAGGAGTGATCCATTCAATGACCAATCCAATGCCAACTACATCAGTAATTAGTTCTTTATCAAAATCATCATCTACTGAATATTTCATAGTGTAATCAAATTGCTGAATTTCATCATGAAATTTGGTACTGGTAAATAATCTGTAAATATACGGTTTATGAATAGCCGAATGCATCCAATCGCACAAAAATACATTCAGATCGTCATCTCTTAAGTCTAAAAGATCATATGCAGAGGCTTTTAAACGAAACTTAGAATAAATTTCTTCATAATTTAATGAAGGCATAAAACACCTCCAAACAAATTAATTAAACAATCCAGTCATAACAGTCATGTCTGTATCAAAGATTTCATCAAGAATTTTGATTTTCTTGACACTATCAAGTCTTCCATCGCTTACCATTTTTGAGGCGAGATGACTAATAGAAGTCTGAGCACCTTCAGGAAGTGAGAGAATAGTAGCTTTCATACTTGCTGGATCAAGATCAAGAATTACATCTTCAAGCTCACCAACAGAATAAAGAGATTCATAAAGCTTTTTAATCTGTGGATAGTGTTCAATCATCTCAGAATCTTCAATTACAAAAAGAGGACGCATAATATATCCATTGTGAGAACGAATAGCAGCAAGTAAATCCTGATACTCAACTTCAACAACATCACCGGCATCAACCCATTCGTAAAGAATGCTTGATTTAAGACCTGACATATAAAGTCCACCCTGTGTAATGGATTTACATGGAATTCCATCAGTAGGAGAGTAAACCTTCTCAACTTTCTTTTCTTCTTTAATGCTTTCTTTTTCTACAGTAACATTATCTGTATTAACTGGTTCTGTTTTGGTATTTACATTTTTGGTTTTCATAGCGGTAGCCATTTTATTTTCTCCTTTTATTCAAATGCGGTATACCAATAAAGATATACCGCATATTCTATATAAGTTAATCAAAACTAACTAAATGGCCTAAAATTAGGCGATTGTCCATTCTCCGAAGTAGCGTCCAAGCTGACATCCAACACCCATAGCTCTCTGTACTTCGTATTTCATCGTATCATCCATACGTGCAGCTTTCTCTGTTACTTCAGTAATTTCTGTTTCACCAACATCAACAAATTTGATAAATTTATCTTCAACCTGTGGCATGAAGAATAATTTCTTTGGATCCAGAAGTTTCTTTGAAGTATCGTTCAGAGCGAATCTCTGAGGAAGTTCAAATAAAGTATACGGTCCATAATAACCAAGTCTTCCCATTGTAGCCATATCTCTTTTCTGATCATCTGAAATCCAATTAATATCAATCAGATTAGAGAACTGCTGAAGACCTGTTCTGGTTCCCATAATTACAACCTGTGCTCCATCATTAGCCATAGATACATCTTCAAGAAGAGTATCAATTTTATCTTTCATATCTTTAGTGATAGCACCTGTTCCACGGAACTGAGCCGGGAGTTTCTTTCCAGCATTCATCATTTCAGCAAAAATATCATTCTGAATTTTTCTTACGAAAGCAGCGGCGCACTGATCGGTAAGTTTTGCCCAATCATATCTTCCTGCAAGATATAAATCAATATCAGCACCAACAGCAATACCATAAACAGATGTGGTTACTGTATAGCTTTCTCCAGAACCAAGTCTCTGGAGTGTAAAATCATGATGATCACCCGAAATTTTAGTAACTGACAGGATAACTTTATCATCTGTCCAGAATTCCTGAGAATCACCACGAGCAAGGTTTCTCTGTTCTACGTAATTATTAAAGAATTCAGATTCTTTAAAACCTGTCTCAACCTTAATATCAATTTCTTCTTCCATAACTTCAAACAGTTCCATACCATGTCTCTTCATAGCACGATCTCTTTGACGTTTAGTAGATTTTTCATCTAATCCCATAATAGCAAATACAAATTTACGAACTGCATTTTCAGCATCTTTCTTAGGAATTCTATTTCCTTCTTCATCAAAAATCTCATTCGGATTATGATTTAACTCATATGTAAGTCTTTTGAATCCTTCAAAATTTTCCTCTGGTGTTACACCATCTTCGCATAAATCTGTAAATACTTTCTTTGTATGTTCACTTAAATCATTAAAACAAATTTTATTCATTATTTATTCACCCCTTCCTTATTCGCTAATCTTTAGCTTTCTATTTTCACAAGTTACAGTTTTTTCGGCTTCAGGAGTACCGGTAAATCCTTCTGCGGATACTTCGAAAACATCACCTGTATGAAGAGCATATCCACGAACAGTATCACCTTTTGCATTATAGAAATTTGATTCTTTTTTCCATGTGTTTGTCCAATCTTCAGCAATAAATGCCTGCATATAAACAAACAGAGCATCTCCTGGCTCAACAACCTCTACGTACCAATTTCCATTTGCAGCCTGCTTCTGAATTTTTCCTTCAAATTCAGTTACGGTTCCTTCCTCGTATAAATCAAGATCAAGGAATTTTCCTTTAGCAACTAACTGACCATTATCTGTATCATTTTTTAGCTCAATATTATAAATGTGCTCTCCACCCTGCTGTGCAACAAGCTTAGATGGAAACGCAATAGCATGTTTTTCAATTGCATATTTAATAGCCATTTTTTTTAGCTCCTTTCATATTTTTAGGCATAAAAATAAGATCAGAATTTCTGATCTTAAATAAAGTTAAATAAAACTAACTCAACAATATAAAAATTACTTATTTTTATTTGACAGAAAATAAAGAACCGAATTTATTCTTTTTCTGTGTAGATTTAACATTTGCAAGACCAACTTTTGCAGCTGGTTTCTTTGTATTAACTGGTTCTTCAATTGCAGAAAAGTTAAGTTTTCCAGCTTTTGCGTAAGACAAAAGAATACCATCTAATTTTTCTTTTAACTCATCTACTGTAAATTCCTTATGATCGTTCATAAGAGTAGTGAATTCTTCAGTCTCTTTGATTCCTTTATAGTCATCTATTGCAAATAAAGCATCCTTATTTGCATCTTCCTCAGCCTTTTCGTATTTCTGCAGTTTCTCAGAAATAGCAGCATAATTTGAACGCATACTCTGAAGTTCAGAATACTCAGAATCCGTTAAAAGTTCACGATGAAGATTATATCTTTCACCATCAAAAGCAACATTATCACCATCTTTTGTATAGTTCTGTCCGTAGATTTTATCTCCATCCCAATTTTCATATGTAAAATGAGAGTCATATACTGAATTAATAAAATACCATTCATTATCAGCTTCTTCATAAGAATCAAGAAGAGTATAAAGCGCATAACGAATATCACTATGAGATAACTCAAAAGATTTTACAAAATTCTCTGGTTCCTGTTCTGGATTATTTTCTTCGAATGCTTTAGCAAAAGCAGATTCCAGTTCTTCATCTGATAGATCTTTATATTCAAATGTAACATCTTCTACGGTTTTACCGTATTTCTGTAAAAGTTCTTCAAATTTATTCACCTGATTCTCCTCCTTTCCTTCAGCATTATTTATATTGAAATTAGAGAGAGTAGTGTTAATTTTCTCTAATGTTTCAACCAATTTAGAATTAATATCAAAATCTACATACATAGAATTTTTCTTAGAATCAAAATCAGCAAGCTGAACATTACTTCCGGCCATACCTGGTCCAACATTTTCATTAAGAAGAGTAAGCCCACCTACATAATAATCATCAAGGTTTAATACTTTATCTTTGGCATTAAATGACAACTCGCGAATACTTAATTCAACACTACAATCAACTTTTTCTCTTCGTTCCATAATATCGACAGCATCCTGGCAATATCCTTCCCAAAGATAACCTTGAATCATAGCTCTGTTTACACCGGCTTCTTTATCATATTCAATACTATAATCTTTCTTAATTACACCAACTGGACGTTCCTGATAGATAAATGTTTCATTTCCGTCTTCATCTGTCTCGACAGTAAAATCATGGGATCCGAAATCTTTGTTTCCGTCAGCATTTTCAATAATGTTAGCCAAGATTGGTCTATATGGAATCGATTGAGTATTTTCCTCAAAGACATCTTCATTAATATTAGATTTATTTAAATTTACATGATCGTGATAGGCAGCTGCGACAAATGGCTTTAAGCCTTCTGTATGCTTATTATCATCAGATTCTCCAAATGTAGCTACGGCAGGCATCTGAACACAAATTTCTGCGTTTGATTCTTTACTGCTAAATTTTGCAAAATTATTTTGTATACAAAATTCAATTAAATCGTCAATAGTTAAATATTTCTTTTTAATCATAGTTCCTCCTTTCTTTGAGTATAAAAATACTCCTCAAATAGAAGAGGAGTGATTAAATACATAAAGTATTTGTATATACAAGGCCACTTAAATTATTAAATAGCATCTTGGCATCATTTAAAAAAATCCATTGATCTCCATCTTGTTTTAATAATTTAAAACCAGTTTTTAATAAGAGATCTGCGGATTCATCATTTTTAGTAATTATAAATTTTGATTCATTATTTATCATATAATTCATCCATCCTAATTTTTCTTATCTTGTTTATCTCTACTTGCTTCGCCATCGTCAGTAATACTCGAATCATCTTTTGTAGGTGCACCTCCAGTATCTGAAGAGCCAGACTGAGTATATGATGTTTGAAGAGGAACTAAAAGTCCTGATAGTCTAAGAACTTGCTCTTCTAAGAAATTAAGTGCAAGAGTATCTTTTTCAGAAAATTGATTTAAAGTATTATAAGCCAATTTTGTCGGAAGTCCGTTTTGTGCACCAACCAATAATTCTTGTTTGAATTCACCTTTTGTGTAGGCACTCACTTCAAAAAATTTAACTTTGGCAGGAGTGGATACCCAATATGTTAAAAAGCGATTGACCCATCCCTGGGTCTCCGGCAATAACATTGAAATTGCCATTTCTGTATCAGCTTTTACCGCAGCTGAAAATGCTGTGGTTCCAGAAATGCTTGCACTGTTTAATATTTGTGCACCACCAGAACTATTAAATAAAGTTTCTGTGGATTTTGCTATTTTATTTGTATCGGTAGCTTTGTCGTTATTAAATGAAATTTGATCAAGTTTACCAGGAATAATGGCAGCGGAAGTATATTCAGGTAAAGCCTCGCTGATCATCCTATTAAAGTACTCAATAACAATATCTGGTGTAATTTTCCAATCATCAACGTTATCACTGCCAGTAATCGTTTCAAGCTCTAACCAAATCATTTTGTAAATGTCTTGCTGATCTGCAATTGCCTGTAAATCATCAAGATCAATAAGATTAATAATTCCAGAAAGTAATCCAGAAAATGGAGGAACAACAGTTTCCCAATCTTCAGCTCTGGCTTTTAAGCATACCGCATATTCATCTGGCATAGGTTGCCATTTTCCATTTGTTGTATCGTTTTCATATGCGCGATACATTGATTGGAATGGTTCTCCCCATAATTCAAGGACAGTCTGCCTTGATCTAAAATAACTCATATCCATTGAGAAAGCATAATCTCCAGTATTATAAGCTCCGGAAATTTTACAATAATCAGGATCAAGTGGGAGAATAAATAATCCTTGATCCTCATCATAAAATGCACATCCATAAAATACATCTTCACGGAAGCATACCATATAAGCTTTTAACATTTCATATTGAAGATGCATCTTATCAAGAATATTAAGTGTATCCTGGTAAGATGATAACATAGCATTGGCATCGCCACCATTTACTAAATCATAATCTGGGATAACTGAACGAGCGTCCAAACAGAACATATTTGCATTATAAGCAATCAATCTGTAATAAGCATGACATCTATAATACAAATACCTAGAAAGATTTCGAAGGTTCTTTTCATTTGAACCGATATTTTTAAGATAAGTTCTGAGACTATCCTTACTGAATGCAGTAATAGTAGTAGTGCTTGTCTTAGTAACATCTCTAAGTCCTCGTGCACCCTCCATTGCAGCAGCATAATTTTCAATATCTCTATGATTTTTTGAGTACCAATCTTTAATTTCAGCAATTGAACTTTGCTGAGTAGGTGCCGGGTCCAACTTTTTAGCTGTTGGAACCTTGCTATTAGCACTAATTCGTCTTCTTTTCATTCTTTGTGCCAAAGATTCAGCACCTCCTTCGTTTAATCATCAAACATAGATCCAATTCGTCCTTTACGAATAGTAAGAAGCTGCACTAGAGATTTGTCAGCAGTTGGACGTTTCTTATTCGTAATAAATTTTCTACGCTCACATTGAAGAGCATAAGAGCACATTGCTGTTACATAAGCTCTATCATCATGAAGCTTAGTACGTTTTTCCGGACATAATTCAAAAGAGTCTTTTCCAGACTCTCGTTTAATACGGATCATATTTACAAGTTCTTCTTTTGTAGCATCAATACTAGCAAGTGATTTTTGTTCTTGCCAGCTTAATTTTTCTATTTTACTTTTTACATTTTGTAAATTATTCAAATCCTTCTGAACATTATAATCAATGTCCTCTGGACTCATTTTTTGTTTTTTATATTTAGCTTCAAGCTCTTTTTTAGCCTTATCATACTTATCTTTGTCGATATCAAAAATAGTAAGATAATCTTTTCCATCATAATCTGCCGTAAACCCAATTTTATCCTGATTCATCAACTCAATCATTGCTTCATACATTTCTGATTTATATTGAGTAGGAGACATAAGATGAATTTTATTTACTGCATTTGGGAATTTTTTAACATATTCTTCAGAATATTCTTTATCAATTAAACCACGATGTTTTTTTCCATCTTTACCTTTCCAGTCAGGCATAAGATAATCTGCAATATTTACACCTGCTCCACCAGATCCAGCATCAATATAAATTCCTAAAATATTGCTATAGGAGTCATCGCCGCCTTGATTATAATCAAGAATAACTTCTTTTAAATAATCAACTTGATCAGGAGTCTGCATAGGTGTTTTTCGCTTAGTTTCAATATCAATGAGATTAATACAATTTAATAATTTCATTTTGTATTCTGAATCACCATTTTGATCTTTATCTACGTATATTTCTGCTACTAAAATAACAGAATTATCTCGACTACGAGCAGGGTCATAAGCTATAACAATTTTTCTCTGTCCGGTATCATTATACAAAATAGGTCTTCTTATCTCAGAATTCCTTGCAATAACACCTCTTCGAATAATAGCATTTGCTCCAGCGTCAGAAGTGAACTCACAGTAATATTCTCTACGAGCTTTTTCAGGATTTGAACGCATAGCTGCCTCGACTGTAGATTTCGTAAGAAGCGGAGCCATAACTTGGCCACGAATTGTAGGTCTGAATGCAACTTCACAATCAATATGAGCGACAAAATAATCTGGATCGCCCATAAGCTGCCTTTTACTAAAATCTCTATATAACTTATAAAATTCTGTATCTGTAGAAGAAGCAGAAGAGATATAAAATAATTGGTTTGGAATATTCGATGGAATACATCTTAGACGGTTTATATCAATAGAATTACCATCACGGTCTTTACCAGATTTGAAACTTTTATTAACAATTGCGAATGCGCCGTAAGTCTGAAGCATTTCATCAGAAAGCCATCCACATTCATCAAAGATTACATTACCACGCATTCCTCTTTTTTTATCAATATTACTATTAAGTGTTTGAGTAAATGCGCCATTATATAAGCTATATGAAAATCCATTAGAAGAGTGGCTAAATCCATCTCCGGCAGCATTCTTTATTTCAATTTCTGCCTTAAATATATAACCTGTAGAACCAAGCATGGTATCAATATTATCATTCGCAATTCTTTCAAGTGTCGTAAAGGTTTGTTCAGCCTGCGATCCCGATCCTGAAGCAATGTATGTCCAATAGTTATTAAATAGCATATCTTTGGCCATTACCATAATATCTATTAGTGTAGATTTTCCAAATCCACGGGTACAAACCAATAATACATTTGGACAATTCCAAGATCGTTGAATAATCCATGCCTGAGAATCTAACAATTCAATATTAAAAAAATCATTTATAAAACGTACTGGATTACATTGATAATATTTTTGGAGATTTGCAATTTTTATAAAGCCTTCCAGTTTTCTGGACGACATTGGATAAACTCCAGGTTTTACAAAAATCTTATCTCCTTGTTCGCAATAATCAAGTTTCGGAAGCCGGTTCATCCGTCTCGGATCCATCATCGGCATCTACCTCATCTTCTAGTGACCCAAAGCAAGAATATAAGTCATTTAGATCAACTAAATCTGTAGGTTTAATCAATCCTTCTTCTTGCATATAATCTTTGAGATCAATATTTTCACGTAATAAAATACGTGAAATTTCTTTATAATTATCTAAATCAGTACGTAAATTTGTGATCATTTGTCGCTGTTCTGCAACCATATCAGACCATTCAGATTCATCTAGACGTAATGCCTTTAATATAGAAGCATTACTCATATCCATTACTTGTTGCATGCCTCGACAAGTTCCAATATCAAATCCGTTAACCTCACCTTCGCGAAGATTTAAGTCTTTTATTTTTTTGATTTTTCCGGTCCATGTATTTTCGCCCTTTTTGGCATTTTTATTATTCTTTAAAGAAATACAGCTTTCAGCTGCCAAATCTTTTATAATAGTAGTTAGATCTTTTTTACTTTGCTGTAGGGATTTTATTGTAGCAGAATTATTTTTTAATTTATGAATATCAGACATATATGTAGAAATAGCATTGTCAATTTTAGACTGCTGAAGAAATGCTCGCACAATAGAAATAGCAGAAGCAGTACGCATCATATCATCATTGGCATCTTCACTTGAATCAAGAAGTCCAAGTAATTGAGAATATAAAAACGGCTGATCAGAAATAGCTTCTTTTTCGAATGGATCATAGCCAAGCAATCGAACTACATCATTTTTATTTTTCGTAAAACTACTATATGTATCCTGATTTTCACGACCTTTTACCACATCGTCTGTAGTTTTTTCATCTTCATATACAATTTTTTCTTTGAATAAGTCAGAATCAGAAAATGTGTATCCGATATATTGTGGCATCGAAACATTTTTTATATACGAAGTCCAAGCATTTGTTTTGGATTTTCCTGTGATAGAATTTTCTGATTCTTGAATACTAGAATTGTAAAGACTTTCATAGAATGGTTTATTTAGATATCTGAGAGCTTGAATAATAGATTCTTTTGTTGGTTCATGTTCTTCACCATTAACATCAATTCGTAATGCAATTTTTCTTGCACAATCCATGCAAATTGGAGAACATCCTGATTCACATAACGGATCGGTATTTTTATAAAATTTATCTTTTTTTTTAGGTTTTCCACATAGAAAACACCAAGCAGTGTTTTCTTTATAATTATTATTTTCGATTTCTAATTCTTTAATTCGGTTTCTCATTTGGGTCGGAGTCATCTTGACTTGCCCAGTTTCTTTTGTTGCTGCCATAACAACTCCTCCTTGTATTCGTAATGGATATAGTAGGACTCGAACCTACAAAAGCCTGATCCTAAGTCAGGTGCGTCTGCCAAATTGCGCCATACATCCAGAGAAGGACAGTAAAGACTGTCCTGTAAAGAAATGTATAATATAAGCAGCAACGCCACTCGTATTATTTAAATTTAATTTAATTTATATTTATGTTCGTCAACAATACCATCGGTTTTATCAAATACAAACATTGATGCACCGGCATTAGCTGTTTTTCCAAGAGTCTCACTATATGGATTAAGTCCAATTATAGATCGAACACTTATTGCTTCTGAATTTACTCCACCTTCTTCTGAAAATGAAGAGTGCCAATGTCCACTAAATAAATAATCAAATGGTACTTTATACATTTTTGATAAAGATTTTAACTTGTCATTTAACTGCTTAGTCTCAAAATGTCCACCAATACAAGTGTGGCAAGCAAGTTGCGAATAAGCTAATCCTGTTGGATTTTCAATAATAGTGATATTATCATTGCCTTTTAATCTAGCTTTAATTAAGGTAAGCATGGATTTACTCATATCCTCATCCTTAAATGCGTCTTTTGGCTGCCCAACTAAGCGTAGCTGATTATGATTTGACCTTTTTACCATCTGAAATTTGATAATTACATGTTTACTTAATTCATTGAGCCATTCTGAAATAAAATTTGCATACAAAATAGAAGAGTCGATAACTCCATATTTTAGAGTCATAAGCTGTGAATTAGCCCTTAAAATTCCTTCTAAAGCATCACCAAGATCCCAAATATGTAAAACCTTAATATCGTCTTTATCAATTTGCTCTACTACTTTATAATATAATTCCCACATTCGTTGCTCAAAAATTTCAGGGCTATATTTATTAAGTGTATACCCGTAAATATCTTTAATATCAAATTCAACGCCATAATGTGCGTCAGAAATAACTAATAAATAATCTTTACTGGTTACAAAAGGTTTAGTGATTATATTTTTAGGTAATGTAACAGGTTTAATTTTTTCAATCGCTTCAACAATTTTTTCCGTAATTAATTCATCACGAGAGTATTCTCGTAACCATTTATTAAATTCTAATTTTTCACTCTGAAGTTTAATGCGTTCTTTTTTAATAGCTAATTCTTCAGGTAAAGTTGAAATAGAAGAGGATGGGACAATATCCCATCCTGCATCTACATATTCTAATAATAATTTTGATCCTTTTCGTACAGTATCACGGTGTTCTGTTTCTCCAAGTGCATCTGCTCTAAAATCAGTTATATCTTGCCATTCAATTGAAGGATCTATTTGTTTACGCTTAATTAAATCAAGCTGTTGCTGTAAAAATTGATTGTTATCCATATTTCTCCTTAAAGTTTCATTCCATCGGTTGCAGATCCAGAGATTTCATCCAGATCAATAGTTTCTTCTGTTTTAGTAGTAGTAGATAAGTCAAAAGGCATATCTCCATAAGCCTTTTTAAAAATTTCATTGATGTCGATAATTTCACCTGTACTATCAACAAGCTGATCATCTACCACATGTAGTCCTTTAAGTTTTCCATCGTATTTTACAGTTTTTTTTAATTCCATTATTTTTCTCCTTTTATTCCTTGACATATTGAAATAATCAATATAAAATGTTATTAGTGAAAGTTTACAATAAAATGTCTTATTAAAGAATATCGTCTAATTCAAGATCCTGGCCAATAATTCCATCGACAATTCCACGTTCTTTAGCTTCTTCAGCAAACATATAATATTCACGATCCTTAATTTCTTCAAGAAATTCTGCAGTCATATTTGAATGTTCGATCATAAACTTATTCATACGCTCTTCAAGTGTGTCATAGAATTTCTGAATATCTTTTCCTTTATTTGAAGAGCTGATGTATCCTGTTTGTCCATCATGATGAAGAACTACGGTTCCCGGGAAACAATATCTTTTATGTCCAGCTGCTAAAATATAACAAGCCATAGAAGCACACCTTGCAAAACCTATTGTTACAATAGGTGTTTTAGACGTACAGATAGTACCTAATACCTGATAACCACATACGACATCACCGCCGCAGGAATTAATATATATATAAATTTTTTTTCGTTTACTAATAGGAATATCTTTATCTTCTTTATTCCATTTCATAATCATAAGACATACATTTTCAATGACATTATCATCGATATCCTCATTCAAAATGATTTTACGTTCATTTAAATGTTCTTTTATAATAGCATCATAAATGCAATCATCATCTTTTAATGTAAATAATTCCATTTTATTTTCTCCATGTTTTCCTAAATATATTTTATAATGCAACAACCATATCTTTAACAGAAGCGACTACTTTAAATGTTTTATCTTCTTTTGATATGGCATCTTTCAAATCTTTTTTTAAACTATTTTTTGCTACTTCAGATCCATGTACTAAAATCAATTTTTCTGTATTAATTTTAGATCCATATGTAATAAGTTCATTTCGATTTGCATGACTTGAAAATGTTCCAAGCGATATACAATCTGCTTTATTTTCAACACCATCTCCACTGATCTTTATAATTTTGTTTTCCTTATAGTTTTTTATTCTATAAGACAAATAAGAGTTGTCGGATCCAGTGTATCCACTAAAAATAACCATACTATTTTCATCGCTGAGATATTCATGTAAATAAGATAAAATACGTCCGTTTGTACAAAATCCAGAACTACTTAATATAATTTTAGGCCGATGATCTTTTACAATTGCCAAAGAGTCTTCTTTTTCACGAATAAAATGAACTTTATTCCATCCTACAACTTTATTCCATAGTTTTAACTCTTCTTCAGATAAAAGAGTAGAGTATAAGTCACAAATATCACATGATAATATAGAATCAACTATAATATCGTAATTAAATGAAATATCATGATAGATATTGTACAAATTAGTAAGAATTTCTTGAGTCCTACTAAAACTAAAGCATGGCATAATAACAGATCCACCACGTTCAGTTACGGTATCAATCGCAGTTTTTAAATGATCCAAATCGAATTTTCGAGTCTTTTTATTTATTCGTCCTGGTTCTCCATATGTAGATTCCATAATTGTAATTTTGTTAAAATCTGTTGGAATTTCTGTATTATGAACATAATGATTTTTGGTATTTAAAGAACCAATATCAGAAGTGTATAAAATAGATTTTGAAACACCATTTTGATCTCGAAGCGTAAGCTGAAGCTGTCTAGCTCCAACACAATGACTATTCTCATACCATTTAAAAGAAACAATATCGTCAAGAATATACTGTATATGTAACTCATCATATTCAACAATATATTTCAAAGTATTCATAACATCATTTTCTTCATAGATAGGAGAGTAGTTTCGTTTATATTTAAATGATAAGGCGTTTGCTTCACTAAATAAAATAAAAGCACAGTTATAAAGTAAAGGCTTCATAAGTTGTGCAGTAGCGTGTGAAGCGATAATTTTTCCAGTAAATCCTTCTTTAACTAATCTTGGTAGCAACCCAATATGATCAACATGAGTATGGCCAACAAACACATAATCAATTTCAGAAGGCTTAAAAGGAAATTTGGCAGAGTTTATATTATATGATTCAAGATAATTGTTATTTTGGTAAAGACCGCATTCCAATAAAATCTTTTTTCCATTAAACTTAATATAAATACAACTGCCGGTAACATCGTTGGCATTTTGTCCAATTAAATAAATGCCATCGTCTTTTTTCTTTTTGCTGATATCCAACACCAACTTTCAGTATATTTAACATATATTAAAAACGAAAATCTTGTTTGTTTTTGCTTTTATAAAGATCAGTCTGGTGTCTGGATTTTCTATAATCATTTAGAAGCTGCACACTTCTATATCGAGTAGTTAACCAGTATTTCTTTCCTCTACTTTTATGAGTTTTACTTGTAACGTGTACATCGAATCCTCGTCCTTTTGAACGTAGATATTCTGCTTCTTTTGAAGTAATAGTAATCAAATTTATTTCCTCACTTTTAAATTATTTCTCCAATCAGGAGATAATGGGAAGTGATGGAGTTGAACCACCCGAGTCTTTCGACAACAGATTTACAGTCTGCCCCGCTACCCCTACGGTATAACTTCCCTTGTTTTCTTTACTTTTTCATCTTGGCTGAGGATTTGTGCCCTCCAACCAAAGATATAGTCTGTGTACTTTAGACTGCCATTTACTTTACACTCTAAATGGTCAAAACGTAACCGAGGCTGCTGGCGCGACCAGTGCATGTCAGTTAACACACCCTCAAGGACTCGAACCCTGTTCTACGGTTTTGGAGACCGTCATAATACCACATATACCAAAGGTGCAAAAAAATAACGCCGTGCACACGATTCGAACGTGCAAGTCCTTTCAGACCAACAGTTTTCAAGACTGCTCCCTCACCACCCGGACACACGGCATAATAAAGCTGAAATAGAGACTTGAACTCTAAACCTGCTGATTACAAATCAGCTGCTCTGCCAATTGAGCTATTCCAGCAAAATCCGTCTTTCCGGATTGTCAGACCGAGATACCAGTCATTTACTAATTAAATTTTAAACTTGCTTGACAAAAATATCCAATAATGGTATTATCCCATTCGTTAGAGGTCGAGAATCCCAAAAGGATTCATAGGAAGATAGTGCAAACTGGACTCCGTGGTAAACCAAGCAATATACAACGGTTATTATACGGCCGCCTTTATGGGCAGATTTTAGCTCATGTGCCTCCAATCGGTAGGAGAGGAGGTTTTTACTATGAATGATTATATTACATATATTATTCTAGGACTTGATGCACTCGTATGGGTGCTGAAGGTTATTAAAACATTTTGTTAATTTCTTGTTGTTGAGCTTGGCGGGATAATAATTCCATTATTGGATTAATCATAGTAGTAGAAGCTGCATCCTGCAGCTTCTTTCTTTGTGTTTTTTGATATGCTCCCAATCTAAAAGACCTGAGGTCTCCCAGGAAGGATTTTCACCTTCGAGTTCCCAGCATGGTGGGCGGTAACTGTTCATATCTTTAACGCAAAGCAGAGTATTCGAAACTCAATCCAATAAAGGATCGCATGACTTAGCAGGTCAGCTCCGTGCCTCACGGATTTACTTTGCAATTTTAAAGGAGAGGGAGGATAAAACCTCCCCAGAAAAAAGAAAGAGGTAGTAACTATAACAAATCAACAAAAAAATATTGAGTGTAAAACACTCAGTGCTATCTGTGGGACTCGAACCCACACTTCGTGTTTCAGAAACAGGATTTTAAGTCCTGTGCGCCTGCCAGTTACGCCAAGATAGCATTTATTTATAAGCACTATATGAGAGTCGAACTCATATCATCTGATTGGAAGTCAGATATCATGTTCCGTTAAACCAATAGTGCATCGGCAGGGAAGCGGAATTCTGCCTTCTAATTCTCTTATTACCTACTAAATTATAAAGAGCCATGGTTTTATAAAATTTCGGATCCTCTGTAGAAAGAGGATAACATTCTTTATAATTACTCATTCTGAGATTATACTTAGTACTTCCCCAAATAGCGGAGGCTGGATTTGAACCAACGTCTCTAGAGCATGAATCTAGCAAGGAACCGCTCCTCTACTCCGCGTTATTCGTATATTTATGGTAGAACTATATCTATGTCGTCTTACAACATACAGCATGTTCACTTATTGCCTACTAAAGATTTCGTACTTAAACCCGATCAGGAATATAATAAAATCACTCGGTTAACACATGCAATTATATTCCGTGTACCTATCTACACCAAACTTTCAGGCACCATAGTTGGAATGACGGGATTTGAACCCACAACGTCTTGGTCCCAAACCAAGCGGACTGCCAAGTTGTCCTACATTCCAAAATTAAGCTCTCCCAGCAGGACTCGAACCTGCGACACAACGGTTAACGGCCGTTTGCTCTACCAACTGAGCTATAAGAGAATGTAATCAGGGTAGGAAAGTATCCTACCCTATATTTAGTTACGCATTTACTGCTTCTTTGATCTGTTTTCCAAATTTACATCTTACAGCATTTTTAGCATCGACCATTACAGTTTCACCTGTTCTTGGATTACGAGCTGTACGAGCATCCTTATGTACTGTAGAAAGTGTAACGCCATCCATCAGTTTAACCTCATCGCCTTTTACAAGTGTATCAAATGTAACTGCCTGGATAGCTTCCATAACGGACTTAATATCCTTCTGTGTAAATCCTGTCTTTGTTGCAACTTCTTTAATCATTTCTACTTTGTTCATTATAAATTTCTCCTTTTATTCATTAAAAATATAGTATTTTGTGTATAATAAAAGCGGTGCATAAAACACCGCTGATATTGACGAGTTTATTTAGTTGAAAATATTATTTGCGATCTCAGCTCCACGATCACCAAGAATTTCACAAGATATAATGTAAGACACAATCTCATTTCCTTCTTTGTCTTCACGTTTTACTTCGATGCCTTTACATTTTGGATTTTTACATGCCATAATGTTTCCGTGAATATAAGTCATTGGAAGACCACATGCTTTACATATATGCTTATTAACGAATGTTTTTTGCTGTTCTGCAAGCTTTTCGCTATCTCGTGTCTTTTTGATGACTGGTTTCATTCCCCAACCTTCTCTAAGAGCAGCTAAAGATGTGTAATGTTCAGTAGTTCCCTTTGACATTCTATAGTTGTTCATTGTAGATCTCCTTGTTTCTCAAATAATTATTTGTACACCCGGATGTACCAAGCCCATCCGGTAAGGCATTACCATTATCAAATTCGAATCCCATATTTCAACACGCATCGGCAATAGCGCAGAAGGTTTTACTTTTTTTCAAACAGCTGTCTGACCACATGTATCCATATTCTACGTATAAACATGGACCTGAAGGATCAACGAAGCAAAAAGTTATTCCCCTCATATACCACACGCTATTCGAATTGCGAAAAACACTGATTTTATAAAGGTTTTAGAGCAACTTTTTTTTTGATATTCTGCAGTTTTTCCGGAAATTTTGCAAAAATGCATTTTTGTCCATTCTATAAAGAAGATTTAAAAGATTGCGAGTGTATCTTGAATAATCTTTCTTTTTTCCTCTTGTACTTGTATTCAAAGCAATTTCAATTAAACGGCTCATTGTTTTCGGATTAGAAATTTTCATTTTTCGTAAATCAGTTAAAATTTCTTCAAATCTTTCTGTATAAGCCATGATATCATCGTCAGACATATCATCTTTACTCAATTCATCTAATTCTTTGGCATAATTAATAATTTTTTCCATTTGTCTGTGATTAGCCTTTCCAGGTACATCAACGATAAATTCTTTTATAGGAATAGCATCTTTTTGTGATGCCGGTGCAATCTCATTTAATATTCTTTCAAGAAAATTCATAGGACATATATAATAGGAAGAAACTCTGTTATAAAGTTTGTTTTTCTGTTCCATAACAATCTCTCTATCAATTTCTTTACCATTTTTGGTATAAGCAATTTTTCGTGTAAACTTCATAAATTCCGGGAAATCTCGTTTTATTTTTTTCACATTTCCATCTTTATCAGTAATCTCTTCAACCTGGCACATACATGGCAACCCCTTTATTCGTTTAATTTCTTCTATAGCGTCAACTTCATACTCTCGTTTACATCCATCAATAATAACCTGGGCTAATACAGAAAGAATCACAAAATTATCGTATAATTCTTTGGATGGTTCGGTCCAATAGTATGTCATAGCAAGCTGTGCTAAGTTACTAGATTCTCCGATACCAATACGTGATTTTGCAAATTTGTTATCCATACGAGCATATTCCTTCATTGTATTCTTATAGGTAAGACCACTTTCTTTAAGTTTGTTCACTATAGTAGGATATTTTTCGTATGCGGCTTTCGCACTTTTTACCATTACTGGATTATTGGTCACAAAGAAAAAATCGGAATCAAAATCACATCCATTGGCACGATCCTGAATATCTGTTTCGATACAGTTCACAAACATAATGTTGTTACTTATCTTAAAATAACGAGATAATTCAGGACTATAATGATTATGTAAATAGCAAATGTTATTTGGACTATTATGTGGATTTCTGATACCACATAGATATTCGCCATCATCAAAACGAGTAGTATAACACTGAATTGTTCCAGGCTCCGGGCGAAGAGTGGGATCTGACTCCGGATCTTCACCAACTGCTTTTAATAAAAGTGCATATGGATTACCAAAAATCGTAAGATTGTCGCCGTCTATAGTAATTTTACCGTTACGAAGTCTATTTACATAGTTACGAAGAATCTGCCTTTTCTCGTATCTAAACCAAGTACTATCACCAAATTCATAGTCCTGGTCATATAGATCTGCTAACATCTCATAATGGTTTACTATAGTAGCATTTTTTCTCAGGAACCGCTCGAAGATATCATTTTCCAGCTTCATATCTTCAACATAATCAACACTGGTTCTCGCCAATTCACGTACTTCAGACATTCCACAGCATAATAATTCACTATCTTCTTCATAAGATGGGAGAGTATTGATCATCTGATAGCTCATCTGCTGAACGCTGCCTAATTTACTTGGATGATCAGTTTTTACCACGCCCCAGTAGCTTCCGTCTGCATCAACACGATCACACCAATATTTATAGGCCGCTTCAGGTGTTTTTCCCATCAAATCCATGAATTTCTTCCATTTAATGGCATTATCAGTAGTGATCATCTTAATATCTTTGAGTTTGTGTGATACTCCGAACATATCTTTAACTTCATATGTTTCGTAGTCTAAATCATGTTCCTCGCACCAGTCCTTAAAAAATAGCTGCAATTTACTTTTGATTGCACATGCCTTAAAGAAATGTTGCCTGAGCAACGCCATACCATTGATCCATTTAGGTAAAATAGAGATATCTGCAAGAGCAAGTCCATCATGTAATGTATTTTTTACCTCTGTCTCTTCATCAGAAACAACACATTTTTTCTTTGTTACCGGCACCATTTTATATCTCCGGCTGAATTTAGGAGTAACACCATCTTTTAAAAATTTCTTCTCTCGAATAGCTTTTTGTTTTGCTGCTTCAGTAGCTTCTTCATCAAGAACCTTTTCGTATGCTATATATTCTTCAGCTTTTACTATTTTAGCCATAGTCTTAAAAAAGCTATCAGTGTCCTTTAGAATCAAAATATCTCTAACAGGGCAATAAAACTTTCCTACTATGGTAGAAGTAGTAAGAGGAGCATAAGCAGACATCTCTACAATTTTTGCATTATCAATAGGCATTTTCTTTCCGAGTCCCATTGTAAGCCAATCATAAGACTTCTTATATAATTTGCTATTGATAAACATTACCTGGCCGATCTTAGCTTTAGAGGAGTTACGATACAGCATTTTATAATTAATAGTCTGGCTTTTTTCACCATCTTTTTTAGTGTATTTCGATTTATATTCTATGTTAACTCCTTGATCATAGAACAACTCACGTATTTCATCCTTAGATAATTTCCAATAATTATCTTTATTTTTTTCTACATTATCAAATATCTGCTGGATTTTTTTCTTTGATTCCGCTGTAAGAGAAGCATCATGTTTAAAACCTTTAAATTGTTTACGTAAATGATCAAGTTCTTCTTCGTAACTTCTGCTACCAAAATCAAAATCCAAACAGATAATATCTCTAGTACTCGTATCATTCCAAACATTAAGGCCATTTTCTCTAATCCAATCATAAAACAGACTATTGCTAAACATTGCTTCAGTCGAATCATAATGATCACGAACTCCCTGATTACAACCAAATAGAGTACCGGCTTTAATATTCCGTATTTTTAAACCAAATTCAGACAATAATGATCAGACCTCCTTGCTAATGTTTCATTTGATCTAGCAAGATCGTTAGAGGATATTATTTCGTATGTAGGAAGATGGTGACTGTCTCGTGGTAATATAATAGGATTGGACACAGAATTTAAATCAAGAGTTTCCGCTCTATGACCTATTGAATTTGCTTCACTTGGATAAGCATATGCATGACTACTTATATGGGCAGCAGAAGTAATAGTTCCATTTTCAGATGTAGGTAATGGTCTAATTGAATCAATATCAAGGTGATGCTCTCCAAGAATGAAATTCATACTCCCAATAGATAAATTTCCACTAAGATATTCAATTTTATTATTTGATTTTTCTTTTTGTAGTGTTCTCAATTTTTTCAATTTTACATTTAACTCATTATTGGCCTTATTTAACGCCTGGTTAATAGATTTCCGACTATAATAAGTCTTTTTATGCATAAGTTGGGTTTTCAACCTAGTAATTTCAGTTTTTAAATATTTTATTTCTTTTTTTAATTGATCATCTTCATGCAACTTATTATATCTTCCAATATAATACTCATTAAGCGCGGGAGAAAATAATTTTGTCAAATCATTCCAAGAAGCAAACTCGATTTCTTCAATACTAACCGATTTTGCATAATCAATAATATTCTTAACAAATTCTAAAGTAAGAAGAAAAGTTTCATATTTTAATGTACTTTTAAACATTCTGAATTCAATGGTATCCGGATGCTGTAAATTCAGCGCAGCCTTCTTACCTTCATCTGAATATTTTCCAAATAATGTGATAGCGGTATCATCTTTTCCTCGATCACCAACAAATCTACTATAATCTGTATGCCGTCTTCCAATAACACAAATTTCATCATTAAATTTCTCAATGATATATAGAATCTTTGAAATTACAAGCTCCTGTTGTAATTTAGTTTTACCTAGGTAAGATCTGTTTGCATGAATATGTAATCCGGCATTACTACAGTCATGTCCTTTATAACCTTGTTCATCAAGATATTTAAACATTTCTTTATAATTCATTTTGGTCTGATGGAATTTAAGACTGCATGGCATTGTATCAAGTTCGATTTGTACAGTCCCATCATGTGTACTATAAATATATTTCTCTTCATCAGAATCTGAAGTATTCATGATCTGAATACATTTTTTTACAACATCCTGCTTAATAATTTGATCTATTTCTGGAAGATTTCCTGCAACCTCAATTTCTGCACCAAGTAGAAGAGTAGTAGATGGATCTTCATCTTCACAGAAATATCTTAAATATTCAGGTTTATAGTCATATGAATGAATATAATATTTTATTCCTGTATTAGAAACTCTGCGTTGAGTCTCTAATCTTCTTATATTGTTATCTCGATTAGTAGAAAGTCTACCGCTATACCAATTAAATATATCGTTTGATGAATTAAACGGTATTAATCCATGTGAACCAAGATCATCTATATATTCGTCACTATAATACATACAACAGGGATCGAAATAAAACCTGTTGCTATAATTATCTGTAAATTCAATTAATGTATCTTTCACTAATTTACAAAAATCCACATAATTAAAATTATAAGTATACCATCTATGATTATCTCGTATATGTTCACACATTATTCTGAGTGTTGATTGGCTATTAATATTTATTTGTACATCAATATCAGTCACCAAATTTCCATCTATAGTAAGTGGATCCTGCAGACTTATAATATGTCCATCAAGTTCCATATCTGGTAGTAATCTCATTCTTCCTTCTCCTTCCTATCATTATCTTTATAAATAGTATCTTCATATTTCTTTTGAATAGCACATAATATCCAACATAAGAAAACCAATAATAAAATCATACAAACTACAAAAATAATGACTGCAATATTTAATAAATTCATAAATCATTCCTCTTTTTTTAATAATTTTTCTATGGTATCATTGGCTTTTTCTATAACGTCTTTATCAATATTTACATTATTAGCGGCAAACAATAACTTCTCACCGCAATGCTTACAAACATCTAATTTTTTATATCCACTCCATATCCACTCTCCGCACATTATGTTCCAAAATCTTCCAGAGCGTTTTACCTTATAATGGTAATCTGCTTCGTTCTCATGACAAATATCACAAATACATTTTTTCATTATTTAATTCTCCTCTATTATGGCAATAGCTTTCTTAGTACAAGGATCAGGATATATTTGTTTTATTCCATATTCTGGTAACGCCCATTCTTCCCATGGAATGAAATCATGTTTTATAATTCCATTTTCTCCTATAGAAATGTCTTCTGTGTTTAAAACAGCACTATAAATAATAACCGTAACGTCAGAGAATATTTTATTTCCGACAGAAGAATATACAGCGACTCCTTTGTATGTTATTTTGTAAGTACCATCTGTATTTCTTTCAATAAGAACCGACTGTGGTTTTTTATCAGCAATAATACGAAACATAATTAATCCTCCTAAACAAATACTAATTCGTTAATATAATCTCTGCCTTTGCCTTTAAATACCGGAATATTATTATCAATGGTCCAATAGGATCGTTGTGTTTCACATCTAATTTCTCCAATTCTTTTGTTATCATCTTTAACAGGTTTCCATCCTTCATGATTTTCATAAGTTTTAATACAACAGAATCCGCGTTGTTTGCCAATTTTAAAATCATTATCAAAATCAATATTTTTCTGCTCATGTAACATTTCTTTAATGGCAGCAGTACTTTTATTCTGTAATTCCTTTTGTGTAAAATTTGCCTGGCCAACCATCTGAATAGAATTACGAATACAATCTTGCTGCCGCCAGAAAAAATAATTTGCGATCTCATCTTTAGAGAGATTAAAACACCTTGAATCAAAACCTCTGTATTTAAATTCAAGCGCATTCCATAAACGTTGCATATATTCAATATCGGATTTTTCTTTATCTGTTAAATCTTTATAAGTTCCACCCATATCATAATCCGGAATGTTTCTATATCCATATCTTTCAATATTTTCCTTAAACATTTCTTCAAAAAATGTTGTAGCAAGAGCAGCAGAAGTGCTGACTATTTTCTGAATTCTATTATCAAACCAAGGCTGAGTATCAAAATTTTTATAATCAATAAGAAGTAATGAAATTTCATCAGACTGAGTATATGCAAGAACACAATTCTGCACATTCTGACACATATATAATGCAGTCTGTTGCATAGTATCAATTAAAATATCATCAAATGGTTTCCTGAATCCTCTTGTAAAACTATGGAAGCTGCGGCCATCAAGTCTAATAATTACCGGTAATCTTCGGATTAACTTTTGATCCGTAATCTTTTCGTAGTCTTTCATTCTAATATCTAAATCTGTATATGCTGGCATTGATTAATTCTCCTTAAATATTTTGTAAATTTCATTTTTTCTGAAATTCTTTAACAGAAAGAGTATGTTCGTGAGTAATCTCAATCCAATTATAATTATTCAGCGTTTTTTTAGATGCTTCTAGGTATTTATCATAAATTTCTTTTACACATTCTTTGCTGCAACAATCATATGTTTTTGAATCACCCCAGTTATCATGTTTATCAACGTCTTGTATTGTTACTAACCAATAATGCTGCGGAACCTTCATTTTCTTGTTACATACATCGCAGAAATAATTATGTTCAACAACTACTTCTTGCGTTACCTGATGTTTTTCTGTTTTATTTTCAATCATATATACTCCTCTAAACAATTACTGTTAATCCATTTTTAATTCCTTCTTTTGGATCATCCCATTCTTCATATGAAACGATTTCCTGGCTTGGACTATAGTTATCTCCATCAAGAGATATTATTTTGCCGACCTCAGTTTTAAATGCTCCGGCAAATATACTGTCTGTTTCATATATAGGAGGAATAGTAATCCTATATTCAACATAGTCATAATCTTTATTTTTTATTAAATCTCCAATAGTAAGACGAGCACCTTCATTCTCAATCATTGGAATTTCTTTAATTCCTAGGACGATTTTTCTGTATTCTTCCGATGTTATTTTTCCAAGCTTCATATTAATGAGATCGCCAATATGTTTACCTTTAATATCTACATCATATTGAATATCGTTGCATAACTTCCGGATTTCATATACGGCTTTTTTAGAGTCAAGATGCATTTTACTTTCGCGAACGCATATCTCCCCAACTTCGTTATAAAAGCTCTTAAATCGATCAATTATATAAATAAGCTGCTCTTTACTGAGGTTTTCTAAATTTTCTTTAATATCACTTCTCATAGCTCATCCATCCAATCCTTCAAATCGTAAATATCAAATTCCGTAATCTTTTCAAGATCCGGATGATAGAAGAAGAGAGAACTATCATTAGTCCCAGCTGCAAATGTTTGCTCTAGGAATGATAAGACAGTTCTAACACCAAGAGAGTAAGCTTCGCTCTCAGTTCCGGTCATTTCTTCGGTTATATCTCTGTATTTTTTATC